>Ga0206131_10000767_pt1 | contig 43025 bp, 62 predicted proteins | sample Helgoland_Spring_FD_148636 | JGI IMG/M metagenome (GOLD analysis project Ga0206131, IMG submission 148636) | Pelagic subsurface seawater microbial communities from Kabeltonne, Helgoland, North Sea - Helgoland_Spring_Bloom_20160517_1 | ecosystem: Environmental > Aquatic > Marine > Epipelagic ... | reverse complement strand
GAAATCAATGGTTTAGGTGGAACAATAGCACCTCTGCTACATTTAGAAGTAGATCTGCTGGTGCTGCAACTACTACATTTTCATTTCCAGCCATTTCCACAAGTACTTGGTATTACATTGCTGTTTCATTAAATGGAGGAGTAAATGAAATGTGGATTAATGGGACAAAATATACAGGAGATACCGATAATTACGATCCCGAAACTATAAGTTTTGATCGAATAGGCGAACGTGTTGGTACTTATGCGCAATTCATTCTTGATGAGCTATTTGTTAAGGTAGCGTCCTCATTAACTCAACAAAATGTTGATGACTTATATAATGGTGGACTGGGGCAATTTGCTACTGACGTTGTAACAGACCCAAATATTTATTATAGGTTGAATGGCTCAGGAACAGATATAACAGCTATTGATGATAGCGGTAATAGTAACACAGGAACATTAAATAATTTTACAGGAACTTATTGGATAGCACACTAATGGAAAATAAATACGGATATATAATTAACCAAGAATCCTTTACTAAAGGAGATGGTGATGTAATTTGGGATTTTGTTAAAACAAACGCAGATGGATCGGTGACTTCGTATGATGGTATTGAAACCATTAGAGATCTAAGCACAGACACCTCTGTCACAATTATTGGTAATGCGAATACATTCATTAATTGGAAGAATGAATTTAACCCTATAGAAACAGAAGATTAAAATGGCGAACATTACGGAAGAAGCAAACGGCTTAGAGGCATTAATGCGAGCCGCTGAGAATCAGGACAAGACAAAGGTTGTCAAGCCACAAGTATGCGATATAGATGACGCTGAATGTGAGGCGTGCGGTAGCTAATGAAAAACTAGCTTAAATGTGACAGATTAATCATGCATTAGTTATATATGTATGAAAGATTACAAATTAATTTTAAATGGAGTCAAGCGACTGCTAGGTCAAGAAGTTAACCTTGAGCAGATGCCGCTTGATAATGGTACAGTTATCGAAGCAGATGCTTTCGAAGCTGGTTCACCAGTTTTCATAGTTACCGAAGACGGTCAAGTTCCTTTGCCTGTTGGAGATTATACTTTGGAAGATGGTCGCGTTCTTGTAGTTGTGGAGGAAGGTGTTATTTCAGAAATGAAAGATGCTGAAGCTCCTGCTGCTGAAGCGGAAGTTGAAGTCGAAGCTGCTGAAGAAATTGCCCCAGAGGTAATTGCTGAAGAAGTTGTTGTTGCAATTGAAGAGGTTCAAACTCAAGTAGTGAGCCAAGTTGCAGATATTATCAACGAAGCTACACCAACGGAAGTAACAACGGAAGATTCAGCAACAATCGCAGAGGATGTGATTGCTGAAATTATTTCGGTGGTTGAGGCAAACGTGCCAACAGCAATGATGGCGCAATTAAAAGCAAATCTTAACTCAAAAAAGAAAAACAGAGTTAAGAAAAGCCAAATGGCCGCGATGCCAGCAGCCAAAGCAATTAAGCCTAATCCTGAAAGGGAATCTAAAAAGGCTGACAATTTCAAGTTTTCAAATAACAAAAAGGACACACTACGCGACAAAATGATGGCGAAGTTTTCCAATATAAATATTTCTTAAAATGGCTACTACACTTACTATAAATTCTACATACGCGGGCGAGTCGGCAGGCAAAATTATTGCTCCAGCGTTATTGATGTCACCTACTTTAGATAGAGGTGGCGTTGAGATTATGCCTAACGTAAAAAAATCGGCTACTATCCAAAAGATTGACACATCTGCTATTATCGCAGACGGTTCATGTGATTTTACAGCTACGGGTACTGTTGCTTTGACTGAAAGAACACTTTCTCCAAAGGAGCTTCAAGTAAACGTACAAATCTGCAAGACTTCTTTTGTTCAGACTTGGGAGGCTATTGAGCTTGGATACTCTGCTTTTAACGAAGTACCTGCATCTTTCAGAGATTTCTTTTTAGCTCGTATGGCTGAAGAGGTTGCATCTGCAAATGAGGTTTCTTTTTGGAATGGAGCAACAGGAACTAGCGGTCAGTACGATGGTATCATGACTCAAATAGCTGTTGATGCTGCTTTGCCACCTGCTCAAGAAGTTGCAGGAACGGTTGTTACCGCAGAAAATGTGGTTGGAGAGCTTGGAAAAATCGTAGACGCGCTGCCTCCTCGTCTTTATGGCCTACCTGATCTTCATATCTATGTATCACAAAATATCTACAAACTTTACAAAAGAGCTTTGGGAGGTTTTGGTGCTGCTGGATTAGGTGCTAATGGTTACAGAGGAGAAGGCAACAATCAACAATTGGGTGATGTTATGTTTGATGGCATTCCATTATTCGTTGCTGAAGGTCTTACTGCCGATCAAGCTATCTGTACTCAAAAATCTAACTTGTATTTTGCTACTGGTTTGATGAGCGATTACAACGAAGTTCAGTTGATTGACCTCTCTCCAATTGACGGATCACAAAATATCCGTTTTGTAATGCGTTTTACCGCTGCCGCTAACTATGGTTATGCTGAGGAGATTGTAACTTACGGAGTGACAAACGCTGCGAATTAATTAATACTTAATAATAACAAGAAGGGCGGATGAGCAGTTGTTCGTTCGCCCTTTTTTAATACATAAAAAATATGGCTTGTGATTTAACACTTGGAAGATTAGTTCCATGTAAAGACTCGGTAGGTGGCCTGAAGGCAATCTACTTTATAAACTATGAGGACAGCGGTTTGGAGGTTACTTATGACGTAACAGACACCGATGTGATTGATTCTCTTGGAACTGCTGTTGCCGCCTTTAGATACGATCTAAAAGGAGCTTCAACATATTCTGAAGCAATTACCTCATCTGCTGCTAACGGCACTACTGCATTTGATCAAACGCTTGCAGTTACTTTTACTAAGTTGACAAAGGAAGACCACAAAGAGATAAAACTTCTTTGCTATGGCAGACCTCACGTTATCGTGGAGACTAACAACGGTGATCTATTCTATGCTGGCAATCAACACGGAATGGATGTAACAGGAGGCACTATTGTTAGTGGCGCAGCGTTAAGTGAACTTGTTGGCTATACTTTGACATTAACTGGTTCTGAAAAAGTTCCAGCTAATTTCTGTGTTGCTGCTGGCTCAACTATTGCCGCTCAACTTACGGCACTTGGAGTAAATGTAACGGTTGGAGTTTAATATTCCTTAACTTATATAGATAAAAGCCTCAGTCGTTTGATTGGGGCTTTTTTATGACAAAAAAATATTTTCAAGTTATATAAGTATGGTAATTCTATCAAACACTTCTGATTCTCAAACATTCTCAATAATTCCTCGCTTTGAGCCTACGGGTGATGTGACGGTAACAATGTATTCAGAACAACAAAACAAGTTAACTCACACGCTGACAATAACGGGAGTGTATTCAAATGGATATTTATCTTTGTCAAGCGCGTTTAGCCCAGTTCTAGTTTTGAATCAAAATTACAGATTAGAGGTAAAAGACGGATTAGAGCTTTGTTGGAGAGGTAAGATCTTTGTGACAAATCAAACAGACTTGCCACAATTCACTATTAACGAAGGTGTATATACAGAGCCAACACAAACAGACAATTCATTCATCATTATATGAGCATAAAAATAGTTGAATTAGGTAAATACACTACGCCTAAAATATCCGAAACTAAAAAGGATAAATGGGTTAGTTATGGTGACGATAATAACTATTATCAAACACTACTAGATTCTAAGGAATCACCAACAAATAGCGCATTGATCAATAGCATATCGGATATGATCTATGGTAAAGGTTTGGGCGCGACAGATGCATCTCGGAAGCCTGATGAATGGGCTGCATTAGTTCAGATGTTTAGCGAAGACTTAATGAGAAAAATCGTTGATGACTATTACACATTAGGTGAGGCTTCTATTCAAGTTGTATATGATCAAAGCCATACAACTATTACAAGCGTTGAGCATATTCCAATTCAAAACTTGCGACCAGAGCGATGCAATGAAGAGGGTGATATTGAGGCTTACTACTATTCAGACGATTGGACAAAAGTTAAAAGAAACGAAACGCTTGAAAGAATACCATCATTTGGGATGAGCAAAGAAGGTTTAGAGGTGTTGGTTTTAAAGCCATACAAATCAGGCTTTCATTATTTCTCGCCAGTCGAATATCAAAGCGGTTTAGATTATGCTTTTGTAGAAATTGAGCTTGCAAAGTTTCACCTAAACAATATTTATAATAGGTTTAGCGCGAATATGATTATTAATTTTAATAATGGACAGCCCAATGATGAGCAGCAAAGAGCGATTGAAAATAAAATAAAAGACAAGTACACAGGTACAGAAGGTGAAAGCGTAATAGTATCATTCAATGATAACAAAGAAAGCGCGGCCGACATACAAACACCTCAACTTAACGATGCTCACAATCAGTATCAGTTTATTGCAGAAGAGGCAAGTAGAAAGTTAATGGTTTCTCACAGAGTTACATCTCCGCTATTATTTGGATTACCACAAAACGGTGGTTTAGGTTCAAACGCGGAAGAGATTAAGATGGCAGCAATGTTATTTGACAACACGGTGATCAAGCCAATGCAACGAGTGATTATTGAGGGCGTAAACAAGATCCTAAACTTTAATCAGATTTCTTTAAACCTTTATATGATTACCTCACAACCTTTAGACTTTACGGAGATGAAGAATGAAGATGTAGGTGTAGAAGCCATAGAGGAGCAAACAGGCATTGAAATGTCTAAACAAATATGCTGTTCAAATCAAGATGACGGGCTTGATCAAATGGTTGATAAACTTATTGATTTAGGCGAAGATGAAGATTTAGAAGATTGGGATTTAATAAGTTCAGAAGCTGTTGATTATTTAACAGATGACGAAAAAGAACAAGAGCAAAGCCTTTTATCTAAAGTATGGAATTTTGTCAGCACAGGAACGGCTAGACCAAACCAAAAAAGCGAACAAGACACAGGACTTTTTAAGGTACGCTATCAGTACGCGCCTGACAAGACAAGTGGAAATAGTAGAGATTTTTGCAAGAAAATGGTTTCTGCTAGTAAAATTTATCGAAAAGAAGATATTATCGCGATGGACAATAAAGTTGTCAATGCAGGTTGGGGGCCAAATGGAGCTGACACTTACAGCATTTGGTTTTACAAAGGTGGCGGTGACTGCCACCACTACTGGATGCGAAAAGTTTATATGAGAAAGAGAAATTCATCGGGTGTGTTTCTGCCAAACGAAGGACTTTCAAATGATAAACCAGTTAGCGTAAACGAAGCAAGAAAGGCAGGTGTTCCATTAAAAAAGAATGACGCAAAGGTTGCCAAGCTACCAACTGACATGGAGAATAACGGATTTTTAAAACCTAGAGGATAATGGCAAAAGCACTATTAATAACCTACGATGATTTACTTAGGTACTCTAATATGAGCGGCAATGTTGACAGCGATAAGGCAATTCAGTATGTTAGCATTTCTCAAGACATTCATGTCCAGCGATTGTTAGGTACTGATCTCCTTGAGAAAATTCAATCCGACATCATTGGCAGCACTTTGAGTGGTAACTACCTTTCATTAGTTACAAATTGGGTTAAGCCTGCTTTGATCCATTGGACATTGGTAGAATTACTTCCGATGATTTCAGTTACAATTGGTAACGGTGGGATTTATCGTCACGCGCCTGAAAACGCTAATACACTAAGCAGCGAAGAAGTTGATTCATTAGTTAGCCAAGAGCGTGACTTTGCGGTTTACTACTCAAATCGTTTAGTTGATTATTTATGTAATAACTCAACGCTATTTCCAGAATACAATTCAAATACCAACGAAGACGTTAATCCTTCAACTGATAATAACTTTTGTTCATGGGTGCTGTAAAGAGAAAATCAAAACCAAAAAAAGAGAATATAATTAAACTGCAAAAGTTTATAGAAAAAAAGATAGAGAAAAATGGAGATAATTGAAAAGATAACTGATCTGATAGCTACGCATGGACTATTTACGGTTTTGTCAGCAGTTTTGGTAGGCGTTTTGATTTGGAAAGGAAAAGAAATTGGAGCTTATCTAGTAACGATGCTGCAAGCTAGTGCGCTGGTTAAAAAGAACGAAGAAACCATTGCTTTGCTTCGGGCTGAAATTCAGGAATTGCGTGAAAAATTAGAAACATACAACGCTTTGCTCACAGAACAAACCGCAACTATTGCAAGACTTGAGGAAAGAATAGTCCAAACCGCCAAAACTAGGGTTTCTAAAAAAAGACCAACAAATGAAAATTAGCAATCACTTATCACTATTAGAGGTTAGCAAATCAAACACGGCAAGTAGAAAGGGTATTGATAACACGCCACATGGTGAGCATTTAAATAATCTGATATCTACCGCTCAAAACATATTCGAGCGAATTAGAGAGCATTTTGGTGCGCCTATCTTTGTCAGTAGTGGTTACAGGTCAGAGGAATTAAACAAGGCAATAGGAGGAGCGCATAAGATTATCAAAGGAGAATATGTAGCAACCTCACAGCATTGCAAAGGGCAAGCATTAGATTTAGATAATGACGCGGTTGAATATCCGACAAATAAGCAAATATTCGACTACATTAAAGATAATCTTAACTTTGATCAACTCATCTGGGAATTTGGAACGGAAGAGAACCCATCGTGGGTTCATGTTTCTTACAAAGATGAGGTCAATAATAGAGGACAAGTTTTAAAGGCGGTTAAGCAAGGTGGAAAAACTGTTTACCTTTTGTGCTAATGGCTGTGTAAGTGTTTTTTACCTTTGATAATTGTTTTTCACTTAACTTTGACACTAAACAAAAAAACATGGGAAGGAAAAAATCTTACAGACCAAGATTATCCGAAGCAGAATATAGATTAATTGAAAACATAAGAAGCAACCCTAACTCAGAGGACTTCTTAACCATATGCCAAGAAAAAGGCATCAACCCACAAGACGTTGCGCAGTATTGGGATAAAGACAAACGCTATTCAATACAAGTAAAAGGATCAGATAAAGACTGGAATGGTCTAATAGACAATGCCTTTGATAGATTAAAGGAATATAGCCCTTCATTCAAAACATTTAAACGTACTAAATCAAAAGATCCGCATTGCCTCGTTCTTGATCCAGCGGATATTCACATCGGTAAACTTGCTTCATTCGTTGAAACGGGCGGCAAGTACGATATCGAAACAGCATTGGCCAGAGTAGATGAAGGCGTTCAGGGCGTTTTAGACAAGTCCTACGGCTTTAATTTAGATAAGGTTATCCTTATTATTGGTAACGATGTATTGCATATAGATAATCCTCACGGAACTACAACAAGCGGAACAAGGCAAGACACTTCAGCAATGTGGCACGAAATGTATTTAGCTGCCGAGCAGATGTATGTTGCTATCATTGAAAAGCTAATACCTATTTGCGATGTTGAAGTCGTTTACAATCCATCAAACCATGATTACGCCAGCGGTTTTATGTTAGCCCAAACGATACGCGCGTATTTTAGAAAGTCTAATAACGTTTCCTTTAACGTTGACATATCACATCGTAAAGTCACGCAGTACGGAAAAAGTATGATTGGCACAAGTCATGGTGATGGTGCTAAGATGGCTGATATGCCTTTATTAATGGCAACCGAAAATCCGCTGATGTGGAATGAATGTAAATATCGCTATATCTATCTTCACCATATCCATCACAAGCAGTCAACGAAGTTCATGAACGGTAAAGATTACATTGGTGTGACGGTTGAATACTTACGCAGCCCTTCTGAGGCTGATAGCTGGCACGATAGAAATGGCTACAAAGGTTCAAAGGTTGCTATTGAAGGTTTCATTCATTCTTTTGAGTCTGGACAAGTGGCAAGGATAACTCATCTATTTTAATATGACCGCATCACAACACTACATCGTTCACACAATTACAATTGTCGCAATAGTGATTTTATCTTCAATCATTTTAAGCCCTTCTAAGGCCGTTAAAAATGATGAGGGTATTATAACACTACTTGAGCATCAAAAGTCAACCTTAATAAAGGAAAACGACTATATAAAGGTTGTGTCACATCGCAGGCTTATGCGCATTGATTCAATGAAGAAATCAATAGCTGTTATTAAACCAGAAAACAAACAACTAAATAATAAAGTAGATGAGATTGAACATAATGATGTTACTGATAGCGTTATTGCTATCCTTACAAACCGCCTCCTCGCAAGAGATACCAATTAAACTGCAACGCGAAGTCATTAAAATGAACAATGATTTAAACGCCTTTCACAAGGAAAATAAATCATTAAAGGTGTTAATGTCAGAGTATGAAAATCAGATTTTAGACTGCAATAAAACGATTAAAAACTACATTATTATTTCAAAAGGCGATAGCTTAATAATTGAAAGTCAAAGATCGACTAATGATCAGCTAATGATCAACCTAGATTCCGAGAAAAAAAAGACTAAATTTTGGAGAACCATAACATTAGGTGCTGTGGTCACTATTCCAGTAGCTTTTGTAGTTGGTTCATTAATGGCTATTCGTTATCAGTTGTAAGTCTTACCAATTATGCGCAATTAAAACAATTGATTTTGTACGCATTCATGAACGAAGTCACCATCATCGTTGAGTTTATCTAACTGATCGTCAGTCATTGGCTCGCCATTATAATCAGCACTTGCTATAAACGCATCGCAAAAGTCTGGATAGTCTTTTGTATCTATCCCATCTACTTCTACGTTTTCAATTTTCGTATAATCCATTTTCATGTTAATTTATAATTTAACAAACCAGTGAAACATTTTGCATACAGCCTCACCATTATCTAGTTCAACTTCCATCCTATTAAAGCCATCATCATCTTCATGAAAATCATAAACAGTTCCTAGCTGATAGTTATCAAGGTACGTTACCCGATCACCTATCTTAAATGTCCTTTGGCTAATAGTGTTGCGTTTTGTTTTGACTTCTCTCATGTTTAAACTAATTCTAAAAGTTCAGACTTTAATTCTTCAACTGTTTCAACGTTAAGCTCGTTTAAAAGTTTTTCGCCACATATGTAAACTAACATATTAACAACCTTTTCGCTATTGTCATAAACACTACTTGCTTCACCAAAATTGTCTATTTCATACTGTTGGCAAATACTTACCGCTTCAAAAGGATCTATATCATGCTTTTGAAGCCACATATTACATTGGTAGTAGCCTATAATATAGTAATCCTCGTTAAACGCTTGAAAGTGCCAATCTTCTCGGTTATTATTTGTTAGCACACCTTCATTAGCAAGGTCTAAAAGGTAGCTTGTTAGCTCTATTTTTATTGAGTTTTTCATGTCTATTTGTTTTAGTTTCAGCGAAGATAGAAATTAATTGAATACAAAAGAAAATTAATTAAAAAGTAAAATAAATTTGCGCTTTCAATAGATTTTTTTATCTTTGAAAAACTAAAAAGAAATACAATGAATCACACAACACAACAAGCGTTTATGATTATCGGGTTTAAAAGCTCAACATGGTTAGCTAAAAAGCTAGGCATTAATCCAGCAACATTGAAAGCTAAAATATCTGGAAATTCAGAGTTTAAACTCAGCGAATCAGAAGCTATTAAAGAAATCTACTTTGAAACATTTAATTTTAAATAAAAAAAGCCTCCCATTTCTGAGAGGCCTAAAACAAACAACATGAAACAATTAGTAAGAAAAGCAATTGAACTATTGAAAAGCAAAAATACAATTTTATGCGAATCAATAATCACGGAAGCGAGAAAAGATGAAATTAATTTTAAAACGGATGGCATTTATAAGCCTCTCAATTTTAAATTTAAAAATAGAGATGTTGATATTATAGACCAAGACGTTACAATTAGGGTGTTGGCATATGATTTAAGTTATGCCGTAATTATTGACTGCAACATTTACATCCATAAATACTTACCGCTAATCAATAGCGATGATAAAAACGTTGATGTTCACGTTGACTTTTCATCAAATCAAATTTCTTTAATAGACTCGAACGCAAACGAATACTTTGTTAAAGTTTCATCTAAAATGCGTAAATTGCTAGAGAAAGCAATCCTAAAAACAATAAAAATTAAGTAAGATGCAGCCATACGAACGAAGCAAACTAACGAAAGAAATATTCCTACTGGACATTGAATTGCAAAGTCAAGAGAAGCTCTATAAAACATTTACTAATCTTAGCAAATTAGCATACGATTGTGGTCAAATAGAACAACTAGACAGTTACACAGATCAAGCTAATGAATATTTGTATGAAGCTGAGAAATTAAAGCTAACAATTCTTAAAAAAATAAATCAATTAATAGATAAAGTATGAGTTCAATTAATACACTTTACATCAAGAAAGATACTCTTGAAACAATCCTAAAGACGTTAAACGTTACGGATAACAAAGGCATCGAAATAACTGTAAGTCTAAACGATGAGCCTAATCAGTGGCAGCAAAATGTGTCCGCGTGGGTAAGTCAAAACAAAGAGCAGCGAGAAGATAAAAAGCCGCGCTTCTTTGTTGGAAACGGCAACACCGTATGGACTGACGGCAAGATAACCTTATGCAAGAAGAACTTTGATGATGCGCCTAAAGTAGCCCAATCAGAAAACAGCAACGATTCACTTCCATTTTAATCTAAAAAACAAACAATATGAACAAGAAAGATTTTTTAAGAAGCACGTTTGAGAAATACAATCTAAGCAAAGATGAAGACATTTTTGCTTTGCATGGAACTGCTATCATCACCAAGACAGGCATTCAAAAGATTGCATCTGCTGAGAAATTCAAATACAGCTTTGATGTTATCAATTGCGATCCAGATTATTGCGCGGTAAAATGCACTGTGTCTAGTTTTGACGATGAAGTTCTATCTATTTCATTTGGATCTGCGGAAAAGTCAAACGTAAAGAACGCTCAGAAGTATTACCTAGAAATGGCTGAGAAGCGCGCGAAGGCCAGAGCAATACTAATCGCTATTGATGCACATGGGTATCTATATTCGGAGGATGAATCTGATGATTTTAAAAAGTAATAAGATGCAGGATTTCGAACAATTTTGGCAGCAGGTGGAGCAAAGTTCTCCATCTGCTATGACGCAAGAGCAGCAATGGGCGATAGCCGACTTGTTAAATGATATGAGGCTTGACGATGATACTTTAAGAGGTATTAGAATAATGATTGCTCAATCACCTAGCGAAGAAGAAGCGCACCATTTAATCTGTTGGCTGTACGAAACGATGCCTAACCAAGTAACGCATGGCTCACACCTTCCTAGCCAGTTTCAAACATCTAAGCACGTTAAAAACATCTGCGGATTATGAAAGTAGATCCAAATAAAGATGAAACTATTCAGCAAAAAGTTTATAAAAGACTTAATGGAAATCCAAAGTCTATTATTGATATTCAAGACGGAACAGATTTAACCTTAAAACAAGTCAGCACAGCAATTAGTTCAATGATGGACAGGGGTTGGGTAAAAGTTAATGGCGAGATTAAGTATGGAACTCAGCGAGCTGTTAGTCTTTATGTTAAAGCAATGCCAAGTCAATACAAGGAATTGTCAGTTTATCGCCATAGAGGATTTGCAAAACAGGTGTATATACCACACGTTGAAAAACCTTTTAGTACAAATGAATTGCACTATGGAAAAGATGGCAAAAAATGGTTGTGGGTTGATATAGAACAAGAAGCTAAACAGGCAGGTTACATTTACGGACACGAAAAAAATAAATTACACTTATGAATAAAGAAGATAAATCATATATCGAATGGGTGATTTTAATAGCACTATTTAGAGCAACGGTTCAACAGATGTCAATGCTAATTGGTCGCACGAAATACGAGGCTAAGATGATATTTAACCGATGGCAGAAGGAAGGTGATAGGATGGTGAAACTTGTTGAAAAACATAGCGATCCTCAAAAACTAGAGGCCGTTACCGAGATCATAGAGAACGCTGTTCACGAAATCAGAAAAGCAAACGAAGTATGAAGCCAGAACAACAGCTTCAGAACGCTGTTTGCGACTATCTAAGACTACAATATGCATCGACTATGTTTATGGTGTCACCATCGGGAATCAAATTGACGATGGGGCAAGCTAAGAACCTTAAAAGAAATCAGAATCCATCAAGAGGCTGGCCTGATCTAATAATATTTCAGACTAAGATAGATCACGAAGCAACTAATTTAATAGAATATGGTGCATTGATGCTTGAATTAAAACCTGATGGATATGTATTGTTTAAAAAAGATGGTGAGCTTCGCAAGAATGAACACACCGAGAATCAAAACGAAGTTCATAAACGACTAAGAGATGCTGGTTACTATGCGACATTCGCTACTGGATTCGATGAAGCAAAAGAAATAATTGACTGGTATCTAAAATAAATTTATCTTTGCTTTTTAAATTACGACCAAATGACAAGAATATACATTTTAAACCTCTGTACTCGAAACGCCTCTTGGTCGTGGCTATCGGTACAGGGGTTTTTTTATAACTAATTTTTAATGGCAAAAGACAAGAAATCATTTATTCTTTACGCCGATCAAAAGACAACGATTGATTTACTGACTGACGATCAAGCTGGTAAATTACTTAAACATATTTATAGGTATGTCAATGACGAAAACCCGTCAATAGATGATCAAATAATCAACCTTGTATTTGAACCTATAAAGCAACAGCTTAAAAGAGATTTGAAAAAGTTTGAAAAAACTAAGGAAAACAGGTCTGAAGCTGGTAAAAGAGGAGCTGATGCCAGATGGCAAAACATAGCAAATGATGGCAAACGCATAAACGCTATGGCAAAAATGGCTGTAAATGATAATGAGAATGTAAATGATAATGAGAATGTTATTAATAATACAGTCGCCTTTTCTTTTAAAAAGTCTTTATGTGCTTTAGAGGTAGATAATAAGATTGCAACTGAATACATGAAGGTCAGGAAAACAAAGAAGGCTGTAAATACCGAAACAGCTTTTAACTCACTTAAAAACCAAATAGAAAAAACTACCTTATCAGCAAATGAAGTAATAACTAAATGCGTTGAAATGTCTTGGAGTGGTTTTAATGCTGAATGGTTAAAGGATAAAACAACAGAACATAAAAAAATTAAAGCACCAAATTATGGTTACTAAAAAACTAACAACAGCACCACTAGAACGAAAGTCAGCTATTGAAAAGAGAAGGCTATCAAACAGGAGAAGAGGTTTAGACTTTGCTTGGCCTAACCTAAATGAACTTGCTTCACTAAAAAAAGGTTATCCAATTGTTATAGCTGGAGAAGGAGGAGTTGGAAAGACTGAATTAATTTTAGACATCATGATAAATGCCTCGCTTATGCATAAATGGGTTTGGATAGTGATGTCACCAGAGATGGGCGATAGAGATGAGATCATTGAGCAACTTATAGAAAAGGTAAGTAAAGGCCAGATTGTTGACATTTTATCTCCTTCTGAAGAAGCCGACCCAAACCACTTACCAATGTCAAACGATACATTTAACAACTGCATAAACTGGATCAATAAGTATTTTAGGATACTTGATCCGATGGAGAATTGGACGGAGAACTTTGAGAACTTAAACCTTAATTTAAAGAACTTTTTTGAGCAAGTAGGCGAAGAAGAGAATCGACTAGGCAAGAAGTTTGATGGTGTGTGTATTGATCCGTTTAATGAACTAGATATCGATTGGTCAAATATTATGAATGCAGTTAAAGAAGAGCTTAACGTGCTAATCGCATGGACAAAGAAGAAATCCTACTGCACGATACTAACGAACCACGTTAAGGATAAGCGTGAAATAACGTCTAAGGATAATGACAATGAACTATTCTTTTGGACTCCACCAACAAAGAAAGAGGAGCTTGCTTATGGCCAGCAGTTCGATCGTAAAGGCTATCAAATAATTTTAGTTTACAATCCTCATAAAACGCATCAAACGATGGGCGCGCAATCAGGAGATATTGAAATGAAACACAGCGTAGAAAATTATAATAACGTGCGAGAGGTGATTGTTCAGAAGTCTAAGCCAAAAGGAAGTGGCAAGACGGGTAAGTGTAGAATGTTTTTTGATAGAAATCTGAATAGATATTATTCACTAGACTTGTTAAACGAAACTAAAAAAGGAATACTATGGCCGAAAGTTTAGATATAATGGATGAGGCTACTAACGCACTCACAATGATAACGATCATGCGTAATGAAACGCTAACGAAAAAGCCAGACCATGAGTTTGTTGAGTACTTCAATAAAGTTGAGGTTGTAATTCGTCAGATGCGCGAAAGGAATCTTAAGATGTTAGGCGAGATAAGATCGCTAGAACATTCGATTAGCAAACTAGGAACTGTTGAAGATGATTTTGAAGAGCATTTAGAATCATTGGACACTAAACCTAACGAACCATTTAACGAGGCTGAATATATGACCAAGCCTTTAATAAGTAAACAGTTTAACGAAACACCTTTTTAATATGAAATATGAAATATTATTTACAGTTGCAGAAGCGCGAGGATTCTTTGTTGGTGGTATGATTACAGCGTTAATGATAGTAGTGTTGATGTACTATTTCATACCTTTTTTATTTCAAAAATTAGCAGACAGTCAGAATGATTAAATAATTATATAGCTTTGTATTTGTGAACATACTGGAACTCGCGACTACAAAACACAAAGAATGGATAGCAATGGCTAAGTCTTTAGGTTGCGGTAACTTCAGCGAAGATATAGTTCAAGAAATGTATTTAAGACTGCACAAATACATTGACAGCGTTGAAAAAGTTATGTACGGTGATGAAATTAATAAGAGCTTTGTTTACATAACGCTCCGTAATTTAGTTTACGACTTTAACCGCGCCCAAAAGAAATCTCAAGAGTTAATTGATACGAATATTGATTACGAAACTCTAGAAATAGCCGATGAACCATTTGATGAAACAATAGATGAACTAAACTCTATTGTGTTAGAAGAGATGAAAGATTGGTATTGGTATGATCGCACGCTTTTTGAATACGTTTACAAACATGGTATTGGGCAAAGGGAGATGGCCAGAGATAGCACTATAAGCCTTTCATCAATACATAACACTATAAAAAATGCTAAAGAAAGAATCAAAGCCGCTGCCGAAGAAAAGAGGCCGCAAGCCTAAACCAAAAGGACTTGGTGATGTAGTTGAAAACATTACGGAAGCCACAGGAATAAAAAAAGCTGTTGAATTATTTAGCAAACTCACAGGTATAGATTGCGGTTGTGATGCACGCAAAGAGAAACTCAACGTCTTATTCTCAATGAACGGCCGCCATAAGCCAGTAGAATGTATGTCGAAAGAACATCATGATCTTTGGACAAGCGTAAAAGACATCAAGAAGTATGAAAAAAACGAGTATATCACAAAGACATACCCAGCAATCGCCAAGATTCATTCAGAGATATACGGACATAAATATCACGAGCCGTGTACTTGCTCACCCAAGCAATGGGATAACTGGCGCGCTGACATTGAACTAACTTATTCAACATACGAAGAACAATGACACCAGAACAACTGACAAAGCACCTACTAGACAGAGCAATTAAGACACAAGTTTACTTAGTAGCCAACAAGCCTAAATATTCTAAGACTGCTTTTGCTAAAAACTATTCTCGCACCGATCGATGGATAAGAGAGATTGACCCTAAGTTTTATAAGGAAGTAATAAAAGCAGCACAATGAATTGGGAACTATTAGTAGGAATAATAAATGGCTTTCTGTTTGGATATAGAAGCTATCATCAAGAAGAATTTACTGAACACGTTTTATATATTGGTGTTTTTGATATAGTGCTGGTAGTTTATAACGATTAAAAAATAAAGCCATGAACCAAAAAGAACTAGAGAAAGAGAATAAGGAATTGAAAAAACAAGTTAGAGATCTTTACAAGCTAAATCATATAAACGTCTTAAGGATGTTGAAAATGTCATTTATGATTGATAGAATAAAAGAACCTTCAGATATTAAATAGAAATGGTAGTTATAGTATTTTATAACGATTAAAAAATGGAGGTTTCTAAAAGTAGACTAAATAGATGTTCCGTATATGGGGATAAGTTTGAGTCGCTATTTATGAAAAAGGTTATTGCAAGAGGTCTGAAATTTAGAGATGGAACAAATGAAGATGATTGGTATAAACATATTGATTGTTACGTTAATGGTTTTGGTGTTGACGTAAAAGGAAACCGTCATTTAGAAACTATATGGCTGGAATATTCTAACGTGAACGGAAATAAGGGTTGGTTAAGAGGAGATGCAAAGTACATTGCTATGCACATATCTGAACTTGATTCTTTCTCTATTTATGATAGAGCAGATTTATTGAAATTTGTAGAATCAAACGTTAAAGAAAAAACAACAGATAAGAAAGAGTATTTAAAATTCTACACAAGAGAAAAGTGGGGTAAAAAGGATTTAATAACTAAAGTAAGATATTCAGATATAAAGCATTTAGAACTTAAAAAAATATAATATGAAAGTTAAGATTAACACTTTAAAGGCAAATCCTAAAAATCCTAGAATTATAAAGGATGACAAGTTTAAGAAGCTGGTCAAATCAATAAATGAATTTCCTCAGATGCTGGAATTGCGACCTATTGTTGTCAATAATGATATGGTAGTTCTTGGTGGTAATATGCGTTTAAAGGCTTGCAAAGAAGCTGGATTAAAAGAAGTTCCTATTATAATTGCTGAACAATTAACGAAAGAGCAACAGAAGGAGTTTATAGTAAAAGACAATGTAGGCTTTGGAGAATGGGATTGGGATATTTTAGCAAACGAGTGGGATTCTTTTCAGCTTGAGGAGTGGGGATTGGATGTTTGGCAACAGCCAGCAGACGTAGACTATTCAATTCTTGACGAGGATGACGTTTCTGAGCAGCTTTCCGATATGACCAATGGGGTTAAGAAAGCCATTCAAATAGAATTTGAAGCAGAGCACTATGAGGAAGCGTATGAGCTGGTCAAGTTTTGGCGCGAACGTGAAGCGTATGTTGGAGGTATGATAATGGAATATTTAAAGGATCAAAAAAATAAGTTATGATTTGCTTTATACCCACAAAAGGAAGGTTAAACACAAAAACGTACAAACTTTTTCAAGACGTTGGTATAAAAGTTTTTCATTTTATTGAGCCTCAAGAGTTTGATGATTACAATGTGCCTAATAAAGTTTCTATATTAGATAATGACAAAGGCATTGGATACGTTCGTAATTTTATGTTAAACTATGCTAGGCAGAATAGTTTTGAATGGGTTATAATATGCGATGATGATGTAACTTCTTTTGGTATTTACAATGGTAAAACGGTAAAAAAAGACGCATCTATATGGTTTAATATATTAGAAAAAGCAAAAAAATTACCTTTTGAACTGGTTGGTATAAATTATACTCAACACGCTTGGCACGAGAAAACAAGTTACTCTATAAATAGAAAGTTTGCGGAAGTCTGCGTCTTAATGAACGTAAGTAAAATAAAATGGGATTACCGACCAGAGTTTAATTTAAAAGAGGATAGAGATTTTGCATTGCAAACTATAAAAAAAGGTAATGGAGTTTTAAGGTTTAATCACTTTTGGTTTGCTTGCCCTGATGTTGGTTCAAACGCTGGAGGTCTTCAGTCTGAGTACAAAGCAAAAAAGGATGAGGAAACTGCTAAAAAAATGTGCTATGAGTGGCATCCATTTGTAACCTTAAAAAACAAAGGAGATAGAGTTGACATGAAAACAAAGATAAAAGAACTAGCTATGCATTATAACAAAACAGTAAAATGAAAAGAGTTGATTTAATAAAAGTAGAGCATAGCAGAAAGATAGGAGAGGCTTGCGAATATATAGAACCTAATGTAACTGAAGACTGTATATTTTATGCAGATAGAGAGGCAATAGGGTTTTACCTTACTAAAATGCCTGAAAAGATGTGCAAGTTAGCAGACTTAGCAGACGCAGAATTTAATTCAAAAAGAGTGCCGAAATCAATAATGAACAGGGCGTCTGCTATTAATCAACAATCTGCAAGACCAGATATAATTGAAAAATATAAAAACAAAAAAGGCGGTGAAGTATCTCAGATGTCGGTTATACTTGGATCTATACCTCCAAAGCCTATGGTAAGAAGACCTTACGCCTCAAGGTCAAGCGTTCATTCTGTAAAATCAGCTGAGATTTTTGTTAAAGCAATGTTGCTGTTAGCTAAAGAGAGCGAAGAACTTATTAGACAAATATTGCCAGAACAACACAAACTTCAAACAGAATTGTTTACGGAAATAAACGACAAATGGAAATTTTCTAATTTGTTTACAGGTTCAATTTCAAATTTTAATATTTCAGCTCCATTTCACAGAGATAGTGGCAATATAGTGGGAGCAGTAAACGTAATCATTTGCAAGAAACATAATTCTAAAGGCGGAGATTTGCACATACCAGACTATGATGCCACGATAGGACAAAAGGATAACTCTATATTAGTTTACCCAGCTTGGAGAAACGTTCACGGAGTAACGCCAATAATACCAACTCACGAAGGAGGTTATAGAAATAGTCTAATATTTTATCCATTAAAAGCATTCAAAGGAATTTAATATGAACAAACAAAATTCAACACTAAAAAAGGCGATGATAGTTGCGCTTGAAAAATCATTAGGCATCGTTACAACGGCTTGCAAGACGGTTGGTATAGATAGGGGTTCACATTACAATTGGATGAAGGAGGATGAAGAATATCGCGCCTCAGTTGAAAGTATTGCAGACCTTGCTATTGACTTTGCCGAAAGTAGTTTGCACAAACAAATTCAAGACGGTAATCCAACGTCAACTATTTTTTATTTAAAGACCAAAGGAAAGAGAAGAGGTTACATTGAACGTCAAGAAATAGCACACGAAGGAATTAAAACCTTTGAGATTATAGAAGATGACGGGAAAGATAGAAACGAATAGAGTCTACCATCATCTCAAGTATTCAGAGAAGAAGATAATTGTTGAGCAAGGCGGTACAAGGTCTGGTAAAACATACAACATTCTGCTTTGGATTATCTTTTACTATTGCAACAAAAACACAGGTAAAACAGTTACAATTGCTAGAAAGACTTTTCCTGCATTGCGTTCATCTGTAATGCGTGACTTCTTTGACATACTGAGGAAGCACGAAATATACAACGAAGACTACCACAACAAAAGCAATAGCGAATATATTCTTAACGGCAACCTAATTGAGTTTATTAGCTTAGATCAACCGCAAAAAGTCAGAGGCCGAAAAAGAGATTTAGCATTTCTTAACGAAGCCAATGAATTTTATTGGGAAGATTGGCAACAAATTGTATTCAGAACCACAGGCCGTATAATACTTGATTACAATCCTTCTGATAGCTTTCATTGGATTTATGATAAAGTAGTGCCAAGAGATGATTGCGACTTCTTACAAACCACTTATAAGGATAATAAGTTTCTTGATAAAAGTATCAAGATGGAGATTGAGCGACTTCAATTTACTGATAATGATTACTGGCGTATATATGGACTTGGTGAGCGTGGTTCATCAAGAGCCACTATATTTCAATTCTCAGTAGTTGATGAAGTACCTGCTGATGTTAAGATACTATCGTATGGTTTAGACTTTGGATTTACCAACGATCCTACTTCTATGGTTGCCGTTTATAAAGATGGAGAAAACCTTTATTTAGATGAGTTACTTTATCACACCAATTTAACCAACCCTGACATATCAGATAAGTTTGCGGAGCTTCAGCTAACTAGACAAGACGAAATATTTGCAGACAGCGCAGAGCCTAAATCAATCGAAGAACTATATCGTATGAGGTGGAATGTAAAGCCAACGGCTAAAGGTGCGGATAGTGTTATGGCTGGCATTGATATGCTCAAGCGATACAAGATTCATGTAACTAAGTCAAGCCTCAACATCATCAAGGAACTTCAAAACTATAAATGGCAAGAAGATAAAAACGGCAATCTACTGAACAAGCCAATAGACAATTTTAACCATGCTATTGACGCGACCAGATACGCTGTATGGAATAAGTTAAGTAAACCAAACTACGGAGTTTACGCTATTCGTTAAGTGACAAAAATCAAAAATCAAGTTATATAAGTATGAAAGTAAAGTTTCAAATACCAGCTTCGCTAAACGATATCGCTTTAGGTGATTATCAAGAGTTTCAAAAGATACTTAAAGCAAACGAAGGTCAAGAAGATTCGACATTTGTTCAAATGAAAATGCTGGAGATATTCTGCAAGGCCGATCCAGACAAACTCAGACAGGCAGATATTAGCGTATTTAGTTTTGCGGTTGATGAACTAGCTAAAATATTAGAGCGTAAGCCTTCGTATAATAAAATAATTGAGTTAGACGGGAAAAAGTTTGGCTTCATTCCTAAAATAGACGCGATGACATTGGGAGAATATGTAGACTTAGAAAGTTACATATCTGATCCGCTTACATTTCACAAGGCGTTGACTATTCTTTACCGACCTATTACGATGGAAGTTAAGGACACATATTTGATTGAACCATACAAAGGCTCTGATCAATATGCCGAAGCGATGAAGGAAGTTGGACTATCGGATGCGTTAGGTGCAATGCTTTTTTTTTGGACTTTAGGAAGAGAATTGGTGGAACATACGATAGCCTCTTTGGTGAAGGAATCAAAGACAATGACTTCGGAGGAAGATCTCAGTTCGCAGCAAAATGGGGATGGTATCAATCAATTGTACATCTCGCAAATGGAGATGTTACTAAGCTCGATGAAGTCACAGGAACTAATGTTCATCAATGTTTGCGCAAATTAAGTTTTGATAAAGAGAAAGCTGAGATTGAAGCGCAAGAATTAAAAAGACAAAGACAAAGACAATGAGGCAATTTTATACAGTAACCGAAAAACTTCATGACCTACTTATTGCTGATGATAACGTAAACACAGTTAGCATCGGTGATATTAGCGAAGTTGATTTGGCAAAAAAATCTATCTTTCCGTTGTCGCATATAGTAGTAGGAGATACTTCATTGAACGGATCGACAATGACTATGAACTTTACAATAGTATGTATGGACATAGTTGACGTTAATAAAGTTGATTCTAGAAACGAGTCAGAGCCATTCTACGGAACAACAGACCTTCAAGATATTTGGAATACTCAGCTTCAAGTTTGTAATAGATTGGTTGAGCAATTAAGAAGAGGAGATGCGTTTGACAACTTTTATCAATTAACAGGATCGATAAACGCCACTTCCTTTAAGGATAGGTTTGAGAACCTTTTAGCTGGATGGGCAATTGATATTGCTATCGAAGTACCTAACACCGAAATCTGCGTATAATGCCCGTTAAACAATCTATGCGAGGTAAAGTGTTGGCTGATTTTGCAGACAACGTTGTGAGGCTATCAAAAATTAATTTGGGTAAAACTTACACAGCTAAAAATTCACGCGGTAAAAGTTATAAAAAAAGAATTGACAATAGCGGAAACCTTCGCAATTCAATCAAAGCAAAAGTAAAGCAACGGAACGATAAGACTGGCAGATTTGAAAAAGCGAACATTGTTTGGTCGATGCTGGATTATGGTTTAACAGTTGATAAAGGGCGCAAAGCAGGCAAGGGTATACCAATGCAGCCTTTGATAGATTGGATCAATAAGAAGCCGCTTAAAATACGCGACCTAGAAACTGGTTCATTTATTAAGAAAACCGCTTCAAGGGTAAGGGGTTTAGCATACGTTATAAGCAGGAACGCAAAGGAGAATGGAATTGCACCTACTAACTTTTTCACAGATGCTTTTGAAAGCCAGCAAGAAAAATACTACAACGACATTCAAGAAGCAATAGCTCAAGATCAAATTGATTACATAGACACACAACTAGACACAATATCAAATGCTAGCACTTAAAAATCACACACCGATATCAACAAGATCGCCCTATTTTATAAACTGCGAGCCTTCTGCTGGAACTATTGTAAGTGCTTCACTATCGGTAACGGTTCAGTTGGGTGATAGGCGTTCCTCTGTCACATCAATGACAGATGTGAAAAGCTACACATTATCTAAAACTGATGCTGTTGATGGTATCATTGTATTTGATATTGCGGCAATCATTAAAGATTTTTTTAAGCATGAGTATTTAACGTTTTTAGCTCTTCAGGCTGTAACTAAAACGTCAAATGAAGGTCAGGTTTATTTTGTCAAAGTTGTGAAGTCGATAGTAAATACAATGGCCCCTAATCCGCCTGATGAAACTACATACTACACAATTAAGGATGGCTATGGTAGTTTTAAAGACGGTGTAAACTATCTACCATCTACTGGCGCAACTGGCAATTACATCTTTGAAGGTTCGTATTCAGGCACAGCAGCGTATGGTACTGATGTCACAATAATGGCAACCAATTGCTATCGTCAAATCGGGCAAAATAGTTACGCTATCTTAGGAATCAACACAGGTGAGTTTGATCGGCATAATAGTGAAAGCGCATCTTTTGCAAGAATTAAGTTTGGAGCTGGCGAGAACTGGAAAACAGACGTAACTTCAAATACGAATTGCAAGGACATTAATATTGCTGCCGCTGAATCTTCTTCTTCTAGATATGGAGAGGTAGAGGATTCTTTACTTTACACGCCGCTTGGAAAGGTCAATTTACTTAACAACTGGATTAGTGGGTTTGAATATTTAAGAGTTGGTCATTTTGTAACTGCCTCCGAAATCTTACCTGTTGTTAGTGAGATTGAAACGATTACTGAAGCAGGATTTTTAAACTATAATTCAGGCACAGGATTGCTTACCATTTCTACACAATTTCAACCAATCACACAAACAAGTGTAACACTTCAGCTTCCAGCGTTTACAGATTGCGGAGTTAGTTGGGTGAGCAGAACAGATTCTTGGGATGTTTCAAGCATCGGAACAAACAGCATAACGTGTATTAAACCAGATGCTTCAGCAGGAGAGCAAGTAGATTGCTTACAAGCAACTCAGTTAGAGTTAATAAATTATGGCATTTTAACTTATCAAAGAAATGAGGTTTCAAATGAAATGCTATCGATTAACAAACAACCCGTTTTGCGCTACGAAATCATTTGCGAGCCTAAGTATAACGTGATTGATTGTCTTTTTATAAACAAATGGGGATGCTGGGATTCATTCAGCTTCATCAAAAAGTCAATGCAGAAACTAGCCATAACATCAAGTCAATATAAAAGAAATATTGGTTTCGTTGATAGGGGGCCGCTAGGAACTAGTACTCCGAAATATAGCTATTCATTGACTGATCATCAAAATGTGCAATACAATAAGAACGGCATCAAAAGGATAACGGTCAACACAGGATTTGTGGATGAGTCTTTCAATCTGTTACTTGAGGAAATGATGCTTAGTGAAAGAGTTTATCTGATCATTGACGATGTTGTTGAGCCAGTTGTCTTAAACACGCAAAACGTTGATTTTAAAACGAGCGTAAATGACAAGCTGATTAATTATGAGGTTGAGTTCAATTTTGCTTACAATGCAATTAACAACAGCTTATAAATGATAGATTTAGAGGTTTATATTGGAAATAGCAAGCTGGACTTGTTTGATGATGAAAACGTAACGCTTCAACGATCCGTTAAGAATTACAGAGAAATAGATAAGCTCTTTAGTGATTACTCGCAAACTTTTAGCATTCCAGCATCAAAAAACAACAATGTGATTATGGAGCATTGGTATGATTCCGATGTGCAACAAACTTTTAATCCTTCCTCAAAAAAGAGCGCAAGACTTGAAATCAACAAACACCTCTTTAAAAAAGGGTTTATTAAATACGAAAGCTCTCAAATAAAAGACGGTGAAATAGATAGCTACTCAATCACCTTCTTTACTGCGCTTGTAAATTTAAAGCAGATATTTGCTGATGATGTATTGACTGATTTACCTTCTACAAATGTAATTCCATATAACACATATGCGTCTGCGCTAGATAATAGAATACAACAAAACGAGGTATTACTTCCAATGATCAGCCCATCTCGTAATTGGACTCTAAACAGCCTGCCTGATATTGGTACAATAAATTATAACGGATTCGCGGGTGCAGATAACGAAAACAAATATTTAAGGTTCACCGCAAATACTGACGCAAACGATAATTTAGACTTACTAAATAGTGCTGTAATTTATAGAAGTACAGATAATGCGGGGCAATATTATTTGCCTATTGGTATAGGTGTTGGAGTTAGCGATCAGACAACTTCTTGGGAAATTAATATTTATGACAGGGCTAACAATTTTAATTTAGAGTATGCAAGTGGTTCTATTACTGGTAATGCTAATATTCAAGCAAATATACTTCAGCAACAATCGGGGCAAAAAGAATTAGTATATGAATTTATTTACTCGCCAATTTGCGAGTTTGCAATACTTAATGGCGCGATATTTAATGGCGAGTTGGTTATCTGGCGATTTGAATATGGAGTCAACGGTGCTTTGCTATACGAGTTTAAACCTGCGCTTGCACTTAGTAAAATAGTTGAGAATATTGAATCAAAATACGGCTTAACTTTCAGCTCTGACTTTTTAGGAACATCCGCATTCACCGATCTCTTTATGTGGACAAATAGAGAAATTGGTGTCGGCAATCATTTTGAAAGTAATTGGAGTTTAATCAATTCGCCAGACACAACTATTGATCCAAACGGTATTTGGCAAAACGCGAGCAGTAGGCTTCGAGTAACGCCAACCGATGGAGATGTAATTAATCAAATTGAATTTAGAATTGGAACAAAAACGTCAAGGGTAACAGGGTCAAATTTTCCAATACCATTACCAACGTTATTGGTTGAGGAATGGTTAAACGGTGCAGTTACAAATACTACTGAATATGAATTGGAGGACGAGGAAACTTATTACAGAATAGCATTAAACTTCACGCGACCAAGTAGCGGAAACGTTCAATACATAAAATTCTATGTCAAATCTTCGTTTCCTGAAGTTTATGAATGGACGTTGCGAAGCACAAGCACTTATTTAGATTTTACGCTTGTAGGTAGAGATAGGGAATTTGACAATGATGGAAGTTGCAGATTTCACTTTTTTAACTCCACATACATTGATGATGTAACAGGCTTGACAAAAAGCGTTAACGGAGGATTGCCTGCGATGAAAGTTTATGACTTTTTTAGTTCAATCATAAAAATGTTCAATCTTGTTATCGTTCCAGACGATAATGATAACAACATCTTTGAAGTACTAACGCTGGAAGATTGGTATTCCAATGGCGATACGGTAGACTTAACTAAATACACAGATCAGTCAGAAGAGGAAGTTATGACGATTTCCTTGTTTAATGAGATTAATTTTAAATATGAACCGACAACCCAGTTGATAGGTAAAGAGTTCAGCGACAATAATACAGGTGTCGGATACGGTGATCTTAAAACTTCATTGATAGATAGCTTCGGCGATCCATTAGGCTCAGACACTTTCGAGGTAAAAGTGCCTTTCGTGAATCCTTCTTGGAATCGCTTGACAAACACCGCGAGTACTGCTAGCATTGCTCCATTTCTAAGTGAGCTTTTGGTTTGTCTTATGGTTGATTCAGAGTTAAAACCTATCAACGATAAACCTTTCATATTTTATTACGCAGGGCAAAAGGATATTAGCGCGAACACAGCTTATAGTGTAAGAAAATTCTATTCAACTCCGCCAACGATTGCAGATAAATACGAGGTTTATAACCTTTGCTATCAATTCAATACTGATGATGATTCGTTTACTAATTCATTATGTTTTGGAAGTGAAATCAATCCGCTTACTTTAAACGATGGATCAGCGTCATCACCTTCAATATATAATACTTATTGGGAGGATTACATCTCCGACATCTACAACAACAGAATGAGAAGGACAATTGTGAAAACGATCCTTCCGTTAGGTGTGATCTTAACATTAAAGGTAAATGATACGATTGTAATCAAAACAAAGAGCTATCGCATTAACGATATGAGTATGAATATGATTACGGGAGAAACAAAATTTGAACTATTAACATTGATAGAATGATAAAAGACATCATAGACCTACTAAAGACGGATGATTACTTTAATGCTTCTGAGGCGATTCAGATAGCAAAAGGTAAATACAAATCACCGCAATCATTCAAGGAGTGTATTAACTACATAAAGAGAAGAACCAATGGCAACAACTAAAAAAGTATTAGAATTAGAGATAGATGTTGATAGTGGTGATGTTAAAAAACTTGATGCGGATTTAAATAAAATCATTGGCACAAGAAAAGAACTAAATAACCAGCAAGAAGCATCAAATGAAACTACAAATAATGCGGTTGGTTTAATTGATAAGTTCACAGGTGGGTTAGCGTCATCTGCTCAAGGATGGTTTAAGATGGGTAAAAGTGCCGCTACAGCACTTACAGGAATGAAAGCTGGTTTAATTTCTACGGGTATCGGTGCGTTGGTGGTAGGACTTGGTTTAGTGGTAGCATATTGGGATGAAATTGTTGATTTTATTGGCGATGGAGATGATGAAATGCAAAACCTTATTGATTCACAAGAGGCTTATAATAAAGAGTTGCAAAAGTCAGAAGATTTAAATAAAAAAGTAAGCGCAGCGTTAAAAAGAAATGGGGCAAGTGAATTAGATCAACTAAAAAATAGAATAAGCCAACAAAAGGAACTGACAGCGATTGCAGATAAAGCCTCACGCGAGGCTTTTAAAACATTCGACAAACTTGTTCAAGAACGAAAAAAATTATCAAAACTTGACAAATTGTTTGGTTTAGGTGTTAGTGAAGAAGACATAACAAAAGCTAAAGAAATATTTGATGAATCGTTTAAAGTATATGAGGGATACAATGAAAACGTAAAAGATTTAATATTTCAACAAAAAGAGCTTGAGAAGAAATTACAGGAAGAAGTAACGGAAAAAACAGAAGCAGAACAAGAAAAAAGAATTGATTTAACTAAAAAATATCTTGACTTAAAATTAAGTTTAGAGCAAGCGCATTCACTTTCACTAATTGAAGATGATAGAGAAAGGCAATTAAAAGCACTTGAATTTGAACTTGAAAACAATAGGAGGTCAATTGAAGAATCTGAATTTACCGAAAAACAAAAAAGAGCATTAAAAGAATCTTATGAGATTCAATGGCTTGATAAAAAAACACAACTTGAAAATGAATGGAGCGATGCAGACGAAGCGGAAAAAAAAGACAGATTAGATGCAGCTCTAAAAGCACAAGGAGATTCAGAAATACAAGCAGAACAGGAGTATAGAAATCAACTTTCTGAACTTCAAGATGAGGCTTTTGAAAAACTTTTATCTGATCAGGATTGGGAAATCCGAATGGTTCAAGAGAAGTACTTCAGATTAATTGAGGAAGCTGAATTATACGGTGAAGACAAAGCTGCCATTGAGGCAATGCAAGCAGCGGAAATAAAAGATATAAACGATAAAGCAAATAAGGCAAAAGAGGATTCAGATATTGAAACAGCCGAAAAAATAAAAGAAGCGAAACTTCAACTTGCAATGGCTACGCTTGATGGCATAAATGTTTTAGCATCAATAGCTGAAAAGAAAGGATTAATATCCGCTAAAAAAGCGTTCCAAATAAACAAAGCAATTTCAATTACTCAAGCCACAATTCAAGGAGTTGTATCCGTTCAAAAAACACTATCTGAACCTGCGTTACCTTTTCCTGCAAATGTTATTGCAGCAGCAGCAATAGGTATTACAGCAGCAGCAAATATAGCAAAAATTGCAACGACAAAGTTTGAAGGCGGAGGAGCATCAGGCGGAGGCGGAGGCGGAGGCGGAGGCGGATCATTATCAGGTGGAACACCATCTGCACCACAATTCAATACCGTTGGAACAAGTGGATTTAATCAGATAAACGAATCACTAAATAACAACAACAGAAATCCTACTAAAGCCTATGTGGTATCAGGTGAAGTTAGCTCTGCTCAAAGTTTAGATCGCAACAGAATCAAAGAAGCGACCTTCCCTTAATATGACAAATTTTAATTTTCAAGTTATATAAGTATGCGAATAATAGAACTTCTTTTGGATGAGAATAATATAGAAGCTGGTGTAAACGCCATCAGTATTGTTGAGCATCCTGCAATTGAATCAGATTTCATTGCCCTGTCGAAAGATCAAGAGATTAAACTTGCAGCAATAGATACAGAGAAACGAATACTTATGGGTGCTGCGCTTATCCCTAATAAGACTATTTACAGAAACGATAGAGAAGAGCCATACTATGTTTATTTCTCACAGGACACTATTAAAAAGGCCAGTCAGTTATTCCTAAAAAACGGCTCACAATCTAAAAGTACTTTAGAACACAATCTAAAGTTAGAAGGTTTGACGGTGGTTGAGTCATGGCTGGTTGATGATCAAGAAAAAGACAAGAGTGCGTTTTATAATTTATCAATGCCTGTTGGCACTTGGATGGTATCCGTCAAAGTTGATAACGAAGACGTATGGCGTGATTTTGTAAAAACTGGAAAGGTCAAAGGATTTAGCATAGAAGGATACTTCGCTGATCGAACCGAGATGAGTAAAGTAGAAGAGCCGACAGAAAATGAAAAGAAAATTGAGGCAATCAAAGAACTTTTAAAAGATGCATAAGACAGAATCATCAACAAGTCCTACAAGTGGCAAGAGAGGTTGTTTGTGTGCTAACGGAACATATCACAAAGATTGCTGTGACGGCAGCTTACAAGCTCAAGGCATAGGCTCGCTAACTGGTCAAGGTAATAGTGTTATAATACAAGAATAAAAATGGCAAACGATAACGGCTGGGGAGATGGTGTCCTAAATAACAATATAGGCTGGGGTAAAGGAGCTGATAACAATACTATTGGCTGGGGTTCAGTTTACGGTGATAGTGAAGCTGGATTAACTGCTTTAGAAGGTGCAGGAGGAGGAACGATTCCAGTCATTAGCGGTGTTCCAACTATTAGCGCGGAGAGTCAAGTAGGTGAAACAATTACGGCAACGGCTGCAAGTGCAACAGGTGATCCTACACCGACAACTTCATGGACATGGCAACGAAGTGCTGATGGTTCTACAGGATGGGCGGACATCATTGGTGCTAATTCAATCACTTATACATTGGTAGCAGCGGATGATGCAAATTATATAAGAGCAGTACAAACTGAAACTAACGCATCAGGTAGTGATTCAGCAAATAGTTTAGCAAGTGCGCAGATAGCGGATGTGTTCTCTTTTGGCAATGCACTTAGTTTTGATGGTGTAAATGACAATGTTTCATTTACCTCAATTAACAAACCACCTTCAAATGGTTTATGCTTTGGATTTTGGGTAAACTTTTCATCAACGCCCAATTTTGAATATATTTTAGGCGATTCAACTAATGGAAATCAATGGTTTAGGTGGAACAATAGCACCTCTGCTACATTTAGAAGTAGATCTGCTGGTGCTGCAACTACTACATTTTCATTTCCAGCCATTTCCACAAGTACTTGGTATTACATTGCTGTTTCGTTAAATGGAGGAGTAAATGAAATGTGGATTAATGGAACAAAATACACAGGTGATACCGATAACTACGATAACGAAAATATAAGTTTTGATCGAATAGGTGAAGGTAGTGGTGCTTATGGGCAATTTATTCTTGATGAGCTATTTGTTAAGACAGAATCTTCATTAACTCAACAAAATGTTGATGACTTATATAACGGTGGACTAGGCGCAACTGCAACAAGTGTAATAGCGTCTCCAAATGTATATTATAAATTTAATGAGTCGGGTACAGACACTACCGCTGTTGATGCTAGTGGAAATAGCAATAACGGAACATTAAATAATTTCCCAGCTAGTGGTATGTGGGTTAGCCATCCAGGCGGTAACTATGATGCTTTTGTAACTACTTACTACGACCAAAGTGGTAACTCATCAAACTTTATTCAAGCAAGTGCGGCTAATCAACCTATGATAGTGAACGCTGGTGTGGTAGTTACTAGCGGAGGCGTTCCTGCTGTTAAATTTGACGGTATTAACGAGTATTTAAGTAATACTGTTGATTTATTTGGTGAGGCTAGACTAGACCAATTCTTTTTAACAGATACGGATGGAGACACTGCCTACATATTCCCAAACAGCAATATCACTTCTTATTATGGGATGATTGCATATAGTGGTAATACAAGCACAGTCACAACGTCTCCTTCTTATGGTTCTCCTAGTTTATATCAAAATGGTGTACCTATTAATGTGACAAACAGAGGTACTGTGTACACTGACACGAATGGACGCAAGGTGATTTCACATATTGATGCAGTCACATCTATTTGGGCAGAGTATAGATTTGGATTTTGGTCAGCAGGAATTTTAAACTTTGGTGGCAAATTGTCAGCTCTTGTAGCTTACACATCAGACCAGAGCGCAAACAGAGTTGGTATTGAAACAATATTAGATTCACTTTACAATCCATAAAAATGGCATACTACATAGGAACAAATCAAGAATGCGTAGATTACAACCAAGAGGTTACTGTTGGAGAAAACTATCATGGCACTACTACTCGCTGGTCAGATATTATTGAAAACCCAACACAAGTTCAATACGCTATTGTAAAGCACGATAACTACTCTAGCGATATGGAAGAAGTAGAAGTATTACCTGAGAACTGGTATCCACCTATACCATTAATAGAAGAATAAAATGTAGATAATTGAGGGGGTTTAAACATATATATAATTAAATTTAATTAAATGAAAATAGAAAAAGAAGAGCTTGATCTTATTGTGGATCAGCAGATGAAAATGAACAACATGCTAAAACAAGTTGGGTTGTTAGAAAGTGAAAAGAGTAAGGTATTAACGTCTTATTCAAATCTATTAACTGATTCTAACAAGACTAAGAAGGGTCTTGAGGAGAAGTACGGGGCAGTAAATATTGATTTATCAGATGGTTCCTATAAGCCCATCGAGAAAAAAGATTAACGATGCCTATAATTAGAAAAATAAGTATAGGTTCGGATTACAAGAATGACGCTATGCATTATTCAGTTGGTCAGTTAGTCTACGGTGGTCATGATATATGTGACATTCTTTTTAATGAAGAAGAAAGCTCATACAACATATACATAACAAAAGACGATGAAGTTTTGCCGTGGAAGAAGTTCAATAAAAACATGGCCATCTCTGTTGAGTATGATCTGTCTTACTAATGGTTTATGAACAGCATTTATGACTTTATTGTAAAGCCACTTGATGGTAGGTACAATAACAAGAAGAAAATTGGTGATGTAACATTCATTACCAATACTAAAATAGAAGACTACAAAAGTGTAAGTAAAAATGGGGTGGTTGTTGCTACTCCATTAGCTTTTGATACAAAGATTAAGGAGGGTGATATAGTTAAGGTTCATCACAACGTATTCAGAAGATTTTATGATATACGGGGTAATGAAAAAAATAGTAGGAGTCACATACAGGATGACATGTATGCCTGCTCACCAGAACAGATATATCTTTACGGTGACAACGTATCGCATTTAGATTACTGCTTTGTGCAGCCAGTCACTAACGATGACCAGTGGTCAACTCAAAAAGATAGGCCATTGACTGGTATACTTAAGTACGGTAATGAGTTACTGGAAAAAGAAAACGTAATACCTGGAATGGTAGTGGGGTTTACACCAGAGTCAGAGTTTGAGTTTGTGGTAGATAGTGAATTATTATATTGTATGAAATGTGAAAATATTGTTTTGGCTTATGACAACCAAGGAAACCAAACTGAGTATAATCCAAGCTGGACAATCAGCCGTTGAGGAGTTAATTAAGGTGGCTAGAGAGCCAATTGTAACTGGGGGTGAGGATGATGTTTCAGCGGATAGATTAAAGAACGCAGCGGCCACTAAAAAGCTTGCGATATTCGATGCCTTTGAGATTCTAAATAGAATAAATGAGGAGCAGAATATGCTAGATGGTAAAACAGAGAAAGAGGAACCAAAAAAGTCCTTTAGTGGATTTGCAGAAAATAGATCTAAAAAATAATGTACGACCAGACATTATTAAAAATATTAGACGGCCACATAAAGCCGCACGTTCTGAAAAGAATGAACAAGGCTAAGAAGTGGAAGTATGGTTACAATGAAGACCACGACATTGTGGTTATTAGTCGTACTGGACAGATAGGTGAGATTTACGAAATACAAAACCTAAAAATAGCCCTACCACTGGAAAGTGATGTGGTCAAGTTTAATGGCAACAAGTGGGAGTATACACAATACCCCAAAGAGCTGTCAAGGTTTAAGAATGTATTTGAGTGGAACGATGCCCCAGAGGAGTTCAAGAACAGGTGGTTTGATTACATCGACACTGAGTTTACAAGAAGAGAGGATGGTTTTTGGTTTGTAAATAATAAGAAACCAACGTACATAACTGGCTCACACTACACATACCTACAGTGGTCAAAGATTGATGTCGGTAAGCCAAATTTTAGAGAATCTAATAGATTGTTCTTTATATTCTGGGAGGCGTGTAAGGCAGACTATAGGAGTTACGGGATGTGCTATTTAAAAAACAGACGATCTGGTTTTTCATTTATGTCATCCGCTGAGACAGTAAACATGGCTACCCTATCTAGTGACTCTAGGTTTGGTATCCTATCTAAGACTGGTCCAGATGCTAAGAAGATGTTCACGGATAAAGTAGTACCTATTTCAGTAAACTATCCGTTCTTCTTTAAGCCGATACAGGATGGTATGGATAGACCAAAGACAGAACTAGCGTATCGAGTCCCAGCCTCTAAGTTTACAAGGAAGAAGTTGGACGCAAAATCTACAGTTGAAGAGATCACTGGTCTCGACACAACAATTGACTGGAAAAATACTGGGGACAACTCTTACGATGGTGAAAAGCTATCGCTATTAATTCACGATGAATCTGGTAAGTGGGAGAGGCCAAATAACATCCTAAACAATTGGAGGGTCACTAAGACCTGTTTAAGGCTTGGTAGCCGCATTATCGGTAAGTGTATGATGGGTAGCACCTCCAACTCATTAGATAAGGGAGGAGAGAGCTTTAAAAAGCTTTATGAGAACTCTGATGTAACTAAAAGAAATGCCAACGGACAAACAGCATCTGGTTTGTATTCTTTATTTATCCCAATGGAATGGAACTACGAGGGGTATATTGATGAATATGGATCGCCAGTTTTTGAAACACCAAAAGATAAGGTTTATGATCCATATGGTAATCAAATAAGGATTGGTGTTGTAGACTACTGGCAAAACGAAGTTGATGGTCTAAAAAATGACCAAGAGGGGTTGAATGAATTTTATCGTCAATTCCCAAGGACAGTTGAACACGCTTTTAGGGATGAGGCAAAGAATGCACTGTTTAATTTAACTAAGATATATCAGCAGATAGATTACAATCAGGACCTAAGAAATACCAATATTATAACTAAAGGTAGTTTTCAATGGGAGCATGGAATTAAAGACAGCAAAGTAATATTCATGCCTAATAATAATGGTAGATTTTTAATTTCTTGGGTTCCACCTATAAATCTGCAAAATAGAGTAATATTAAAGAATGGGATTAAGTATCCTGGTAATGAGCATTTAGGAGCCTTTGGCTGCGATAGTTACGATATCTCAGGAACCGTAAGTGGCACAGGATCAAATGGATCACTACACGGATTAACAAAGTTTTCAATGGAGGAGGCTCCAGCGAATCATTTCTTTTTAGAGTATATATCTAGGCCACAGACTGCTGAGATATTCTTTGAAGACATTTTAATGGCAATTGTGTTTTACGGAATGCCAATTCTTTGTGAGAATAATAAGCCTAGATTGTTGTATCACATAAAGCGTAGGGGGTATAGGGGTTATTCAATGAACCGACCAGATAGAGTCTGGAATAATCTATCACTGACAGAAAAGGAGATAGGTGGTATACCCAACTCAAGCGAGGACATTAAGCAGGCTCATGCAGCCGCAATAGAAACTTACATAGACGAGTGTGTTGGTGTCATAGGTGATGACCATTACGGGGATATGTATTTCGACAGAACATTAAATGACTGGGCAAGGTTTGATATAAACAACAGAACAAAATTTGATGCGTCTATAAGTTCAGGATTGGCAATAATGGCGTGTAATAAAAACAGATACGCACCTATAAATAAAGTTGTCAGAAATAATATAGCCCTTGCATTTAAAAAATATGATAACACTGGTAGTGTTTCTAAATTGATAGATAAATGAATATAAGCACAAATCCAAATAGTTCTTTTCCGAGCCAGGTCGTTAGTGACGAGGAAAAACAGAGTTACGACTATGGTAAGCAGGTTGGTAGAGCTATAGAGGGTGAGTGGTTCTATGGTGGCAGGACTGGTAATAGATTTACCACAAACTGGAACAAATACCACAGCCTTAGACTTTATGCAAGAGGAGAGCAACCCGTACAGAAGTATAAAGACGAGATTTCCATCAATGGTGATCTGTCTTATTTAAACCTAGATTGGAAACCAGTTCCAGTTATATCTAAGTTTGTCGACATCACGGTCAACGGTATGTCTGAGAAAAAGTATAATATCAATGCATACGCACAAGATCCAGACTCACTAAAAGAAAGAACTAATTATGCTAGTAATCTATTAAGAGAGATTATAGCTAAGGATCAGATTGCAAAACTAAAGCAAGACATTGGAATTGATGTATCTAACTTCCCTGGTAAAACTGACTTACCTGAAACTCCAGACGAGGTTTCTATATACATGCAGCTTAAGTACAAGCCATCTATAGAAATAGCTGAGGAAGAGGCAATTAACAACACTTTAGCTAAAAATAAATTTGAATTAACAAGACGTAGAGTTAATTATGACTTAACTGTTCTTGGTATTGGTGCTTTAAAAACTAGCTGGAACAAGGCTAATGGGGTAGTTATAGATTACTGCGACCCAGCTAAAATGGTTTGGTCATACACAGAGGACCCAAACTTTGAGGATGTTTATTATGTTGGTGAGGTAAAGTCAATCACCATCCCTGAGCTAAAGAAGCAGTATCCACACATCTCTGATCAAGAGCTTGATAGAATTTCTAAGCGTGGTAACAGGGGTGATGTAGTTGGTTGGAATGACTATGATGAGAACACGGTTCAGGTTTTATACTTCGAGTATAAGACATATATGAACCAAGTGTTTAAATTAAAACGCACAAGCAATGGCCTTGAGAAGGCTATTCAAAAAACAGATTTATTTAACCCACCACCGTCAGATTCATTCGATAAAGTATCTAGATCAATAGAGGTGTTATTTCAGGGAGCTAAGATTCTTGGGTATGATGAAATGCTAGAATGGAAGTTGTGTGAGAATATGACCCGACCAAAGTCAGATACCACTAGGATTGTAATGAATTATGCTATTACTGCCCCAAGAATGTATAAGGGTAGGATTGAGTCTGTTGTTAGTAAGATCACTGGTTTTGCTGACATGATTAATATCACAAACCTAAAGATGCAGCAGGTTATATCTAAGCTTGTTCCAGACGGTGTATACTTAGATATAGATGGACTAGCGGAGGTTGACTTGGGTAACGGAACTAACTACAACCCACAAGAAGCACTAAACATGTACTTCCAGACTGGTAGTATACTTGGCAGGTCTTTGACTCAGGAGGGTGATATGAATAGGGGAAAGGTTCCAATACAAGAACTAAACTCATCTAATGGGCAAGCAAAGCTCGGTGCGTTAATTAATACATACCAGTACTACCTACAAATGATTCGTGATGTAACGGGTCTAAATGAGGCTAGGGATGGTAGCTTACCAATGGAGGACTCACTTGTAGGACTTCAAAAGCTTGCCGCTAACGCATCGAATGTAGCAACTAGGCATATCCTACAGTCTAGCCTATATCTCATCGCTAGAGCCTGTGAAAACGTCTCTCTGAGGATTTCTGACTCTATTGAGTTTGCTTTAACTAAAAATTCACTACAAAACTCTATTAGTGCGTTTAACGTGGGTACACTAGAAGAGATTATGAATTTACCTCTGCATGATTTTGGTATCTACTTAGAGTTAGAGCCAGAGGATGAGGAGAAGGCTCAATTAGAGCAGAACATTCAGGTTTCACTTAAAACTGGTGGCATCGACATTGAAGACGCTATTGACATACGTCAAATAAACAACATTAAGCTGGCTAATGAAATCCTAAAGCAGAAAAGAGCTAAGAAGGTTGAAATGGAGCAGCAACGTCAGCAGCAGATGTATCAGGTACAGGCTCAATCAAACGCACAAGCAGCAGAACAAGCTGCGTTAGCTGAAACTCAAAAGCAGCAGGTGTTAACACAAGAGAAGATTAGTATTGAACAAGCTAAATCTCAGTTCGAGATTCAAAGACTTGAAATGGAGGCTCAGATTAAGAGAGGTCTTATGCAGTTAGAGTTTGATTTCAATATGCAATTAGCTCAAATACAGGCTAATGCAGGTTCTCAGAAAGAGATGGAGATTGAGGATAGAAAAGATAAACGCATAAAAATGCAGGGTACTCAGCAAAGTGAGCTGATTAACCAAAGAAAAAATAATCTACTCCCAAAAGACTTTGAGTCATCTGGGAATGATGTTTTAGGTGGTATTGGACTAGAACAGTTTGAGCCACGATAATCATGTTTAAACAATTATATTTTATATTATTATGTCAGAAACCAAATTAGATCTATCTAATGTAAAGCCCAAGAAGGGTAAAGATACGGTAACCAAGTTGGACCTATCGAAGAAAAAAGAAGAAGTAAAAACAGAAGAGAATGCCATTCAAGAGCCAGAGCCAAGCAATGTGGATGAAGATAAACAAGCCACAAATGTACAAGAAGTGGAGGAACGAGCATCCGAACCAACACCTGTCGAAGCTACCAAAGAAGTCTCCAGTGGAGATGATGGGGGTAGCGGAGAAGAAGCGGTAGTAATTGAAGAAATTACTGAGGAGCCTATACAAGAAAATGTACAAGAGGATGTGCAAGACACAGCACGGTTACCAGAGGGCGTTGATAAATTGGTTCAGTTTATAAATGATACTGGAGGCACGGTAGAAGATTATGTTCGATTGAATGCCGACTACTCTAATGTGGATGAAGATACGCTGTTACGGGAATACTATAACAAGACAAAATCACATTTAGACCAAGAAGAAATAGATTTTGTAATGGAAGAAAACTTTCATTACGATGAAGACCTTGATGACGAGCGAGACATCAAAATAAAAAAACTCGCTAAAAAAGAAGAGATTGTAAAAGCACGCTCCTTTCTTGATAACTTAAAGGATAAATATTACGAGGAAATCAAGTCGAGGCCCACGGTATCCAACGAGCAAAGGAAAGCAGTGGACTTTTTTAATCGATATAAGAAGAATCAACAGGCGGCTGATGAGTCCAGTAAGTTGTTTAAGTCCGAAACAAAAAAGTTTTTCCAAAGCGATTTCAAAGGTTTTGATTTCAACCTTGGAGAAAAGAAGTTTAGGTACGCATTAAATAACACTGACTCTATCGCTGATACTCAATCTAATATTGACAATATATTGGGAAAGTTTCTCGATGAAAAAGGCAATATTAAAAACTTTAGTGAGTATCACAAGGCGATGTATGCAGCCCAGAATGTTGACAAAATTGTCTCTCACTTTTATGATCAGGGTAAAGCTGATGCTGTTAAGGAGGTGGTTAGTAATTCTAAAAACATTACTAATGATGCCCCTAGACAAACATCTAACGATAGCCTGTTCATTAATGGTTTGAAAGTCAAGGCTGTCAATGGTGTTGATACTTCAAGACTGAAAATTAATAAAAAACCTAAAAATTAAAAATTATGGGACAATTTGCAACTAACGACCCGTTGGGTTCGTTTTCCTTGGTACCTACTCCATTTAAGAGTATTACTCAAGGTTCTTATTTAAACTTTACTGATGGTAGCGGAAACGATTTCGCACAGCAGTATCTACCTGAAATCTATGAAGCTGAAGTAGAGCGTTACGGTAACCGTACAATCTCTGGATTCCTTCGTATGGTTGGCGCTGAGATGCCAATGACTTCTGACCAAGTTGTTTGGTCTGAGCAAAACCGTCTACACCTTTCTTTTGAAGGTGGTATGGGTGGAGCTGGAGGAGCGGCAATTCCAGGTGTAACAAAAGCAGTTTCTGCTCCTGCTATTGGTGGTAGTGCAACATTAATTACAGACATAGCTGGACAAGACTCTGCTGGAAATTCTATTCAACCTATCATTAGAGCTGGTTCTACTATTGTTGTTTACAACACAGTAAGCCTAAACTCTGTTAAGTGTTTTGTTGATGCCGAGCCTGTAAGTAACAGTCCAGGAAATAACTGGAAGGTTAATGCTTTTCCTTATACTGCCCCTGACTTAGAGGATGTTCGTAACGATGTTAATGGTGGAGAGATTAAAATCTTCGTGTACGGCTCTGAATTTGGTAAGGGTACTGACTCTATGGCTGGTTCTATTACACCATCATTCACTCAGTACAGCAATAGCCCAGTAATCATCAAGGACCAGTATGAGGTTTCAGGTTCTGACGCTGCTCAAATTGGTTGGGTTGAAGTTACTGACGAGGCTGGACTTTCTGGATACCTATGGTACTTGAAGGCTGAAGGCGAAACTCGTCTACGTTTTCAGGATTACCTAGAGATGGTTTCTGTAGAGGGTGAGCTTGCAACCGCAACTTCTGCTGCTATCGGACAACTAGCTGGAGGTTTGAACTCTGCTGCTAACGTGAAGGGTACACAGGGTCTTTTTTCTGCTATTGAGGCAAGAGGAAATGTTTACAACAACTTTTCTGCCGCAACTGGTTTAGCTGACTTCGATAAGATTCTAGCTAACCTTGACAAGCAGGGTGCTATTGAGGAGAACATGCTTTTCTTTAATCGTGCTACGTCACTAGACATGGATGATATGCTTGCTGCTCAGAACTCTTACGGTGCTGGTGGTACTTCTTACGGAGTATTCGAGAACAGCTCTGAAATGGCTCTGAACTTAGGATTCTCTGGATTTAGAAGAGGTTCTTATGACTTCTACAAGACTGATTGGAAATATCTTAACGATGCTTCTACTCGTGGTCTTACAGGAGACATAGAGGGTGTATTGGTTCCTGCTGGAACAACTACTGTTTACGACCAGATGTTAGGTACTAACATTCGTAGACCATTCCTTCACGCTCGTTATCGTGCTTCTGAAGCTGATGACCGAAGAATGAAGTCTTGGATTACAGGTTCTGTAGGTGGCGCTGCTACTTCAGGAGAAGACCTAATGAAGGTTCATTTCCTTTCTGAGCGTTGCTTGGTTACTCAAGCTGCTAACAACTTCGTGTTGTTCAAGGCTACTGCGTAAGCATTAATCTTATAAACTTGGGGTCATATTATGTGGCCCCAAGTTTTATTTTTTTTAATTATTTAATTATATTATATCATGGCTAGACCTAGAAAAATAACAACACCTCAAGTAGAGGAGGTTGTACAAGAAACTGAAACTGTAATTGAAGCTCCAGTAGCTCATGAGCCAGTTGAGGTAAAAAAAGAAACTAAAAAGAAAGACGAGTGGGAGATTAAGGCCCGTCAATATTATTTGACAGGGGGTAAGTCACCACTAACTTATACATTGGCAAGTAAGCATACCCCAAGGCATCCACTGATGTGGTTTGACCCTGAGATAAATACTCAGAGGGAGATACGCTACGCAACAAATCAGAAGAGTTGTTTTGTGGATGAGCAGAATGGAACTGCAACAATGGAACACATTGTGTTTAAGGATGGCGTGTTAAATGTACCTAAAGAAAAGCAGTCACTACAAAGGTTACTGTCTTTATATCACCCACACAAGGATAAGCTATATAGAGAGTTTGACCCTGTACAGGAGGCTGAGTACGGACTAGAGGACTTAGAGACTGAGTTAGAGGCACTGACAGCCGCAAGGGAGATTGATATCGACCATGCAGAGGCTATACTTAGATCTGAAAAGGGTTCAAGTGTTTCTAAGATGACAAGCAAGGAGATAAGAAGAGATCTTATGATACTTGCTAAAAGTAATCCAAGACTGTTTATTAGTCTAGCAATGGATGAAAACATTCAGCTTAGAAACTTTGCAGTTAAGGCATCTGAACAAGGTATCATTAGACTATCTCAAGACCAGCGTACATTTACTTGGGCTAGTAACGGTAGAAAGTTAATGACCGTTCCATTTGATGAACACCCATACTCAGCTATGGCTTCATTTTTCAAGACAGACGAGGGTATGGAAATATTTTCATCTATCGAGAAAAAATTAATGTAACAACGTAATATATATTATAGGGTTAGGTCAGGTTTATCCTGGCCTAGCTTCTATAAATAATAAAAAAACTATGGCTATAAATGTTAACGAGGTATATAAGACCGCATTACTGATTCTTAACAAGGAGCAGAGGGGTTATGTTACTCCTAATGAGTTTAATAAAATAGCCACACAGGTTCAGTTGCAGATGTTTGAGAACTATGCAGAGGAACTAAACCAACAACTTCGAATCCCACAGGCCGATGCAGATTATTCTGATCGAGTCATGAATACGGATGAGAAGCTTTCTGTATTTAAGGAGATTGATAAGCCTTACTACAATACTGATCACTATGAGCTTCCTGGATGGATCGACCCATCTACTGGTACGTCACCTACTGGGAACACAGACACCTTCTATAGACTAGGTGCTATAGTTTATAACGGACTGAATGGCAAGCAGTTAGAGGCACAAAGACTACAAAGGTTTGATTTTTACAATATTCAAAACTCACCACTAACAGCATCGACAACAAGTTTCCCTTCATACTTATATGAGAGCGATAAAATTTACATAAGTCCATCGACAATTAATGGGCAGTATAATGCATTCCCAGTTTACAATAACATATCTGTAAGCTACCTACGCAAACCAAAAAATTGTAGATGGGGATACAGTGAAGGATCTTTAGGTCAGTATATCTACGATTCAACAACATATGGGGCTTCACTAATAAACACAGGAACTGGAACATTGACATCCAGCATAAGCACTAACCCAACAAACAAAAATGCCGCAGTTACTACAGGTGTTAATCAATCCGCTACATCTGGTTCTGGTACTGGTATAGAAGTAACAATAACAACTATTGGTAGTCCTGGATCTGCCACTGTAACAAGTGTATCAGTTACTGACGCAGGATCTGGTTATGTATCAGGTGATACTATCACGTTCTCTGGAGCAAGCTTTGGTGGTGGTGTTGGTGATGATTTGACTATAACACTTACCGTTGCGAACTTTAACGCAAACAGCACATATGGGTCTACAGATATTGAGCTTCATGTGTCAGAACAAACTGACTTTATCATTAAGCTTTTATTCTACTTTGGTGTGATTATAAATGATCCTAACATAATTCAGGCTGCTGTTCAAGAGTCTAGAGCTGATGAGATAAACGAAAAAAGCTAATAAGAGATGGCAGTACCAAACGGAGGTTTAATTACCGAAACAAATGAGGAATATTATGTAGGTCAAAAAGTTTATGACCTTGGTGCAGCTGAAACGCTAACTAGGTTTCCTACATCGTTCAATACTAATCTAACGGATGGGGTTGCAGGAGAATACCCACGAAACTACTACCTTCAAACAAGTAACGATAATGGTGTAACATGGGTAACCGTAGCATCTGAGGTGATTACAGCAACAACAAATCAAGTTATTAGTGGAACTAATGCGGTTCCAGTACCACTTGGCCCAAGCATAATGGTTAGGGTTGCGTTGTTTGTTACAGCAGCACAGAACAATTACGGTGGGTATCAATACATTACCATATCGGATATTGTAAATAACTTTTTAGTGGCTTACGTTGGGGCTGGTAAGCTTATATCAAGCGTAAAAAGAACAGACGTAATATTCCACGCTAAAAGAGGTTTACAAGAGTTTAGTTACGACACGCTAAAAAGCGTTAACTCTATAGAACTTACAATACCAGGCAGTCTTAGTTTACCTATCCCACAAGATTATGTAAACTATGTAAGGATGTCTTGGATTGATAGTCTTGGTGTTAAGCACATCATATATCCAGCTAACAACCTAACAATCAACCCAGTACAAAGTCCACAGCAGGACTCTACTGGTGAATTAACTCAGGATGGTAATGGTACAAACATACAACTAGATTCTCAGACTGAGAGTCAATGGAACACTAACAACACCAACAACATTACAGGTATCTTTAATAGTAACCAAGTCAATCAAGGATATGATTGGTGGGGATATGGTCAGGGTTATGCTTGGGGTTATGGTGGGTACTTTGGTCAGCGATATGGGCTTGACCCAACAATAACACAAGGAAATGGATGGTTTACCATTAGTGAAAGAACAAACTCATTTGCATTTTCTAGCAACTTAGCAAACCAATTAGTTGTCATAGAGTATGTATCTGATGGTCTGGCTTACGGTGAAAACTCACGGGTACCAAAGCTTGCAGAAGACGCTATGTATGCACATCTGGTGTATTCAATTATGAGTACAAGAGCAAACCAACCAGAGTATGCTGTAAGACGATGGAAGCAAGAGAGATACGCTAAACTTAGGAACGCTAAGATTAGGCTTTCAAATCTCAAATTAGACGAACTCACTCAGGTTATGAGGGGTAAATCTAAGATGATTAAAAACTAGAATTAAATGGCAGAAACTAAAAATGTTTTTCTTGGGGCTAAGATGAATAAAGATCTTGACCCAAGATTAATATCCAATAGAGAGTATATTGAGGCTAGAAACGCATCCGTCACTGATTCAGCTGGTGGAGACTCAGGGGTATTGGAAAATGTTTTTGGTAACAGCGAGCTAACCACCTTCGGACTTACAGACAGCAACCTTAAAATTATTGGTTTTTATGTAGATACCACTAACGATAGGTTGTTTGCATTTTTAACGAACTACACAGACTCATCCTCCACAGCACTAGAGAATTACGCACCAAGTAATTCATCCCACTACATAGCACTGTAT
>Ga0206131_10000764_pt1 | contig 43084 bp, 52 predicted proteins | sample Helgoland_Spring_FD_148636 | JGI IMG/M metagenome (GOLD analysis project Ga0206131, IMG submission 148636) | Pelagic subsurface seawater microbial communities from Kabeltonne, Helgoland, North Sea - Helgoland_Spring_Bloom_20160517_1 | ecosystem: Environmental > Aquatic > Marine > Epipelagic ... | reverse complement strand
AGTATATATGCTGTTCGATGTTTAACAGATTTAGGGAAAAAAAAGTTTTTCTCTGAGTAGGGGGCCCTCTCAAAATCGTCATACAGGTACACAGGCCTATTTATTTTAGGCTGAAGATAGTGAGCAGCAGGCAATTAGTGGGGAACATATGGGAATAGCATTGGATTATATGTGCAACATGTTTTAATTTATATTGTATTTAAGTCGTTAATATTATAAACAAATGCGTATTTTACTATTATTAATTGTCGCTGTTCACGGTCTGGAATGTGATATTGACATTCTTGAAGAGGCAAACAAGAATACCATAGAAATTTATGGTCGGATGAACCGTGCATTTCTTCTACTGAACCAAGAACAAATGAGTATCGGAGAATTTAACAATACGTATCACGATTACGATGTTACCCACGGAGATAGAAACGATCTGAAAGAAGGGTACGGTGGAAGTCAAAAAGCAAAGATGCGAGACATGTACGATAAAAAAACACAAGCCTTTGTCTATCGTACCGATTTGCCGGTTCCTGAGTTTCTCCCACAGTTCCCGTATCAGGTACTGTCGGTTGGAGGTCCACGTTCCGGAATTGGGTTTCACAACCATCGCCAAGCATATTTTTCTCTATTGTATGGAACAAAAGAATGGTTCTTCTTTGGAGGAAACCGAGAAGAATATATCATGCAAGAGTACAAACGAGAAAAGAAATGGCTTAGGGATGATGTATCACACGAATGGTTCGATGCGCCAATTTACTGTTTGCAACCAGCGGGTTCTATGATATTTGTACCATCCAATTGGATTCATGCCACTGTAAACCCCGGTACAGCTATCGGAATTGGTTACCAACAAGACAGTTTGCGTGAAAAACCTCCTACAATGGAAGCGCCTTCGCAATTTGAAACAAACGTTGAAATTCTTTGAGAAAACTGGTGGCCAACTCTGGATTTTCAATGATCATCATGTTTTCAATGTTGGAAGTGGCACTTTTCGTCAAATTGAAGGACCCGGTACTAACCCATATAGGGTTTTGCATTGCGTCCATGCCAACTAAAAACTTATGGTGCATCAGGGAGGCATTGCGTCCTCGTCCACACCCAAGTGTTAAAATTGTAGGGATACCGTCATGTTTTGGGAGTTTTCGATACTTTATCTTGGAATATTTGGCACGCGCCACTTTGTCTCTGGTACAAATAACCGACACTCCTTTTAATTTAGAGAGCGCGGTAATAATACGATCGTTTGTAAACCAAGCGGCACAGCCCATTACAAAATGTGTATCGTCTTTGTTGATACGTCGTACTAGACTGGTCAAAATGTTATTGGTATCGAACAAAAGTTTAATATCTCCACATATAACCTGCTTTCTACGATCGGTATCGGTTAATAATTTGTTTAAATTTACAATTTTCGGCATATATAATAATTATACTTCTATTTATACTTTATTCTTTGGGCGCTTCATTCGGAACTTTTCGACCGAAGTGGTGTAGGTGGCACGGTATTCTTCGACGCTATCTTCCAAAAACTCTTCAACATTCTTTTTGGTAAACGAACAACGCTCTACCTCTTCGCGTCGGAACTGGTAACCGCCAATCTCGAGATTGGTTTGCTTGTTTTCTTCCATGTATTGTTTAATGGTATCAACGGATTCCTTCTGATCCTTCTTTAACAGTTTCAGTTTTTTTTCGTGGTCTACAATAACCTTCTGTTTATTCAGGAATTCAGAACATGTTTTCTTGAAGTCTTTGCGAGTAATCTTTGTCATTTACTGTATCTCAAAGTATATATATACCCCATTTGTTAATTAAAATGATGTCGGTTCATTTCAAAGCACAATATTTCTTTGTATTCTTCTTCATGTATGAAGCTATCAAGTATTGCAATTCAGACCCAATATTAATATTAAGTAAAGCATTTACCTATGCACTACTATACGCATTGTGTGTCAAAGAGTCGGAATAAAAGAAATTTCTTTTTTGTTCTTCTGGTTGTGCATATGTTATGCCGATGCATATGTTATGCCGATGCATATGTTATGCCGGTGCATATGTTATACCGGTGCATATGTTATGCCGATGCATATGTTATGCCGATGCATAAGTTTGCATATAGAATACCTACGAATATTTTGTAATTTAACAAGAAAACTCGTTCATAAAACATACACAAGCATAACACATAAACATGTCTAAAAAGAAAGCAACCTTACGAGCTTCGCATTTGGCTAAATTTGTAAAGCCATTCCGATATACATGGACTCATTTCCGTTTCGAGCGTGAGTGGGAGAAATTCCGTATACAGGAAAACGCATACTTCGGTCTATTCAACACGAAGACCTTAGCCATCTACTTTTCTCATGGTAAGATAAGAGAAGAGGAGGCATGGGACTCCCTTATGTCTCATTTTCAAACCATGGGAAAGCCAGAAACACCTCGTAGAGAGTCCAAACGCAAACAGGCCTTTAACAAACATGAAATAGCGTACGCTAAACGGGACCCCGAATTGAAGGGAGAGTCTATGGCGTTTAAAGGGAACGAGGGTATCGATGCCAAAGCATACGAGTTTGACCCTTATAACTTGAAGGCAAAACCGGATGGTATTATTGGTGATCATGTCATTGAAATCAAATGTCCTGTGGGAAGATTACCGGACGGTATTGCTCGAAACTACCAGCTACAGATGTTTGTCGAGATGGCATGCCATAACAAGCGTAAAGCTTACTTCTACCAATACTACAACCCTGCTGGTTGGTATTACTTCTACGAAGGGCTTCGCCACGACTATTTTCATCTAAGCGATTTAAACCCTGACGATGTTGTGTATCGCCCATGGTTTGACAACGACTACACGATGTTGGTGATCTTTCAACGCGTAGAACGCATTCTGAATGCTCACGACGACAGAAAAGGCGACAGTTTGGCAGACAAGTTCTGGAATTACTGTAAAAAGGTAGAAAACTTACCAAGGCCAGACCGTAAGCTTAAGGGAGAGAAAGCAAAAGACGCATGGGAAGATCACCGTGAAACCGCCATCTATTTAATATCTCAACTGTCCGAAGAAAAACTTATCGCGCATGGTTTTACCGGTTGGTTGTCCAGATGCATCATAGACGCCTTGTCCATGGAAGGAAACGACATGAAAATGGGTCGTGTTTTGACGGTTGACAACGAACGAAACGAGTTGCGTGTTCTATGGGAAGGCGAACGTATACGTCAAGACGATTTTCGCCCGATAGTGGACAAGAACACGGGGGCATTTGAAGAATGCATATCGTTTCGACAAATGCGGCGTGGTATCATACATATTATGAGCCATATGAACTACCAAATATCTGGAAAGCCAGAAAGCGAATGGTTTACATGGGCTCAAGACTTGAAACATGATCATCTTACACACCTTCCACCAAAACCTCCTATACAGTATTCATTGCACGAGGTAAGCATAACAGAAGAACAATTCAAACGGATTTCACATGCTTTGAAGATGTTCCTCATGGATTTGCATTCTGGGACATACCCCTTCAAGAGAAACAAGAACCCCGAAGGATCCGGAGATCGTTTGGTAAGCTCGCTGAATACCATGAAATGTACAAAGATTCTGCTTGAACCACGCGATGTAGTGAAAATGACGCCAAAGAAACGTCCGCATGAAGCAAAACGTCAGAAAATGTCTATGGAATCGAACTGGTTTAATCCAGAGACCCATTTGCCAAATTACGCAAAAACTGCATTTAAAGCTGGTCAATGGTACGCTCGTCGGGGGACGTATTTCTATGTTTGGAAACGTACACAATGCTATCTTACCGTGTCAGCGTTTCGCAAAGATGGCAATTGGAAACAGGTTTGCGCCGTAGATACGACAAAATCGAAATCATGGAATACTATCCAACGTGTAGAGGTAATCAAGACATCCGGAAGAGAACAATTCAATTCGTGTCAACCTCAAGACTGTGTTAATATCAAAGAGGTACGCGGACTGGTCGATGATTCTGGAAAACCACTCGATCAACCAATCGTTGACGTTAAAAAAGCGACAAACTATGTTATAAATCGACTAAAAGATGATATAGAATATATTTAAAATTTTAATTGATATTTTTTTCTACAAGAGCCTTTGGTACCGGCCCGAGTACGAGGGGTACGTCGGTACCCTTTCCAACAGTGCAATTTCTTCCTACCTCCCTTACGCTTACGCATTAGCTCGATGTTGTCCATATATATAGATACTATGTTACTATATATACAGAAATAAAACTATACGTATGCCAAAAATAGTACAGTGTACAACATGTCAAAATAGTTTTTTAGGCACTACTTATACACTTATCAAACACCATAAAGAATGTACGCGAAACCAACAACCGGATATACAATTTACACCAAAAGCAATTGTCCAGCATGTACCGAAACCAAAAAACTCTTGCCCGATGCAACCATTATCGATTGTGACGGATACCTAGAAGACGCGGACGAGTTTCTCGACTTCATATGGTCTTTACCAAAGGCGGGTGGTATCACATCCTTTCCAATGGTGTTCAAAGACGGCGAATACGCAGGGGGGTACAAAGAATTATGTTTTCAAACAAATGTAGATTTTTAATTATTCTAATTTTTTATTACACGACTGACAGACCAATTGTAGTTTAATGTCACAATGTCTTTTCATTACTTTATCCAACAACAAATAGGAGTCGGTTTCGTCAGTGTGTTCATTCAATACAGAATCAATAATATCAGAACGTTTTACACCTACATGTGCCCGTTGCAACTGAACTTTAATAAATATACCTTGAGAATTTTTGGTGTAAAACCTATCTCCTTTGTGTAGGGAACAAGGACAAAACGAATCGTTTCCTACCCTAAACTTATTGGACATTTTTCTAGTAGACTCCAATGTCATCTTTTGAGACAATTCCGTTAGAAAACGTTTCATTATACGCCGTTTAGACTGTTTTCTGAAGTGTTTGTAGACAGTAGACATGTTTAATTCGTTCATTCATTATATAAATAAAATACTTTTATACTAAAGTTCATCTTTACTCTTATCGACATATAGTAAATAACCCAATTCTTGTGTCAGTGACTCAATTTTGATTGTCTTTTCTTCGGACAATTTATGGTATTGTTTTTGTAACTCTTCCACTTGTGTTTTGAACAAGGTTTCGGTCATTTCCAGTCCAGCATTGATTTGTTCTTTTCGAGCATCCAAATCCGAAGACGATAGCCCCTTGGCTTCTTCGATGTGTAGCAACTCTTCTTCCGAACACAATTTCGGATCGTCAAAACATGTGTCTTGCAAACTTTCCTCGACAAACGACTCCAAAGATGCGTAATCGCGTCCTTTCTCGTACTTCTTCCATCCAAACCCATCTGAATACTTGATGGTTGGGTATCCTTGCACGCCGTGTTTTTGGCACAGACTCTGCTCCTTCGTACAATCGACTTCGGCAATCACAACATCGACCGCATCGGCCAGTTTATCCCATTCGGGCTTTAGTTTCTTACAATGGCCACACCATGGGGCTTTGAAAGCAACGAGGGCCTTTTTACCGGCGGTCTGTTCTTCGAAGGTGTCCGTGGTAAGGTATACGGTAGCTTGAGTTGTAGAAATTAGGGCAAACAATAAGAAGAGTTTCATTTTGTTAACAAACAAAGTCTATTTATATGGTAAAATAAATTAATCGTAATAATATTTTTGTTATATATATTGTAGACATGAGTATTAAAATGGCATCACTGGCGGAACTTACAACAGAAGAAGAGTGTATACTAGAAAAACACAAAGATGTGCCAAAAGGAAAACATAAATATGTGGACGAGAAGGATCAAGAATACGTATTCAAAGGTTGGGAGGAAACGGGAGACAATGTAGTCTGGCTAGAGAAACATCAGCATCGTTTGATAAGCGTACTGTCTGTATCTCTGTTTAAAAAATTCGGAGGTAGAAACGATTTTAACCGGATGGATATATTAAAACAGTGCGTACGGGGGTGGGTAAACTACGACCAGTATGTCTTGATTTTTATTCCAGTAAAAAATCTTCCGGAATACAACGACTGCTTCATTGGGCTAAACAAGGAATTCCAAGGAAAAGTTAAAATAGCACCGTACGAACTTAATCCATACACCTGTGGGACCAATATGGTCGTTGGTGAGTCTAGAAACGCCATATTGGACTTTATAAGAAAATACAAGAAAATTTTTACATCATGCGTTGTTTCGGACGAGCGCATTTACGATGCCACCTTTGGTATCAACTTTGTCGGTAAAATACCAAGCGATCAAACGGATCAGGTAAGGGAATTACGTCTTAAGTACGGATACAAGGTGTTTGATATGGTCCGGGATTTTTTGATCGTAAAACCTTCTGAACGGGAGCCACTACGTTCAAAATTTCAAGAGTTATCCGATGCATTCAAGAGAGATGTTGATTATATAGGCATCGAAAAGAAATTCCTAAACATAGCGCCTATATGCATCACCAAGCCTCTGAAAAAGGGTATGAAAATTAAAGGACAGTTTGCGGAAGGAGAATACGTCGGAACGCTATTCGAACATGTCGGAACGCTATTGGAAACGTTAAAAGATGAGGAAACAGGAAGTGAAGAAAAAGCACGGATTACCAACTTATTGGAAAAGGTAAAAATTAATGTCAAAACGCTGTTGGAAAAGGTAAAAAATGATTATGGTAGAAATTGGATTATCGAATGGGACGATGGCACCACAAGTGCATATGATGAAATATATCTTCGGCCGTTCGATATGGAACCAAACCTATTTGACTCGCTTCGGGATAGGAATATGCTCACCATGCTCGGGTTTTCTTCCGGTAGAAGGTATCCATTCCATGCTAAACATACCGATCAACATTTAAAAGCAGACGATCGTAGAGAAAAAGAAGTTATTGCCCAAATAACCATGTTTCGAGTGAATCGTAAAAAAAATTACGATAAGGACGAAACGGACTATGGTTGGCATGGCCAACAAGATTATACAAAAACAACCATGTGCGAAGACAATGTATGGTCCTACGATTGGTCGGAAAATAAATCAACAGGCGAAGTTGGCGAATTGGATTCCCTAATGTTTCAGAGAAAAAAGGGCATATCATTGACAAGAAGCACCATAAAGGTAGATAAATTAAGCAAATGTGCTCTACAAGAGTTGGTAGAAGCATGCATGTCCAATTCATACTTTGTAACTGAGAAAATCGTAAAAATGAAATGGACACCGCATTGCAAAGGGATTTCTTTGGGATCGCAAAATCCAAATACTGGGTATTATTTTATGGCGTGTTTGCTACGAGACTTGTACGCGGCATGCGTGAAGAAGTTCAAACCAGAGGACTGGAAAACAGACGACGAGAACGCATCGAAATCGAAAGATAAAGTAAGAAGGATCAGTATGATTTTAAACCGCTCACCGTCATTGAAGGTGAAAGGAGCGAAAAGGAAAACTAAGAAAAAGGGTAGCTTATGGTTAAAGTTTTAAATTATGTTGCAAATAGTCCAATGCTCTGGAAAAACAAAACGCGGATGAAAACACATAGGTGTGCCACAGTGAATGGGTCATGTATGTCTCTCTGGTTTTGTATCCAAATGCCAATATACCGATTACAGAACCGAGTAGAATCCACATGGCAAACTTGAGTCTGTATTTTTTGCCTATGCACATTTCTCCTATAGAAATATGATAGATAGAGAGTACAATTGCCATGCAAATCATACTTAACCCAACAATGCTCACAGACGAGTCGTCCTTATAAATAAGATATCCGGCGCCTACACTTATAACGATATTAACAAACAGACCTATTGTAAATCTACATCTCCATTCGGCAGTTTCTTTTGGTTCACCCATAAAATGCCTCTTCCAGAAAGTGTTTGGTTTTACCTGCTTTGCTCGAATTGGCAACCATTGTACACAATAGGAGGTGATAGACATAATAGAAAAGCAACGGTCCAAATGAGCATACAATTCGGGATTTCCGGGCAAGTGTTGGCCCACCTCTATCCAATGCCACATCATAGACGATACCGCATTGGTCATCAAGAGCAGTTTCAGCCATATCCCTTGAGCCTGTAATATAGGAAAGAAGGCGAACATGTTGCTCATCACTAGACAGAACTTACCAAGTCCTTCGTAGTCGGCCTCTGTGAAAATATCTTTGGATGTAAATACAAAGATTGAGTAGACCATAGTGATAATGAAAAATGCACCATCGAGCTCATTTTGATCGTCGTCTTCTTCAAGGGTAGCCGTAGTCGGCAATACTTTTCGCATTTAAAAAATAATTAAAAGACATATATAGTTTAAATTTAACCGGTCGGGCCACTTTAACACGCCTGAAACGATTCATACGGAGCCTGTAGCCTCTTGGCGACGAATTCGATGGCCCAATACGTTGTAAACAGTATAGTCATAACAATGTCGTCGTTCATGCCGGCTTTAACCTTCCCGGTGTAAACATGTTTTGCTATCTGATACGGAGCCTTGTCATTTGTCAATACCATTTTCTGAAATGATAACAGCTGTTTCTTTAGTTCAGCCTTTACTTTACGGTGTCTGTCGTTGGCGTCTTCAAACGGGTTTATACAAACCCAATCGTTGATAAAATGTACCGCTTCGGTGTTAAAATAATTCAAAAACGAATGGGTGTATTTCTCCTTCCTCTCATGCGTTGTAAGAACACCGCACTTGCCTTTCTCGTATTGCGTATAACACCTACGTTCATCTCGACACATGTGAGCCATATGCGCAGCTTCTAATCCGAGATTGGATTCAAAAAAGTTGATTATCCATGCGTCGCGTAAATCCGGATGTCCGCGTATAGCCCGAATATGACCAAGTAACAAATGGTTTATTTGATCGTGATTTTTCGTTGGATACGTTTCAAACCCGGTAAATATAAGATTGTTCATCTCCATGACCATCGTAACGATTGCCATTTGAGAGTCACCCCCACCGTTAGGATCTACTCCAAGGAAAACAAACTTGGCCTTGTTTTTCAAGACCCAAGAAGATCGTTGCAACATTTTTTCCACCATACCTTGCGCAAAAACACTTGCAGCGTCATTCGTAATTTGGCCCATGCTCTCCCTAGCAAGTAAATCCTTCCTATCTCCATATATACTCTTCACCATGTCAAACTTGGCCTGAGATTTCCACGGAGGTATAACGGAAGCCATATGAGTACACTCTGCCGCTTTTCCAATCCGCTGGCACTTTTCACACGACATTCCCATTCTCAGGGTGTTAAAAAGAGGTGCACCCGATCCGTCTTTTAGCTCGAACATTTCACTGTAGAAATTTAATCCATCGAGGGGCGTACTTATAGCAATCAAACTCGTAGTCTCCATCTCTAACAGTGGTACAATTACTTCAAAGAATACGTCGAGTGCCATAAATGCCGCTTCTTCCATGTAAACGACGTCTCCTCCACTACCACGTAGGGTTTTGGCACAGGACGGATACGAATGCACTTTACGAACGTCCAACGGACTATCTCCTTGTAAGAGCAGTGTTTCACCATTGCATTTGATAAACATCTTACGATAAACGCCCGATTTTACCATGTCTCGTATGAGTTCGAGCAATTTTTGGGATGCACGTTTCCCTGTACTAAAAATACATTGTTCGCTGTGTGGTACGGTCATCGCGTAGGCCGCCACGAACATTGCCACGCTAGTGGTCTTACCGAACCGTCTAGGTGTGAGGCATAACACCTGCTGCTTTAAATTCTGAAATCCGTTCATCTTGCATACCCGGTCAAGGTCCACATCCGGGTCGTTTCGGTAGAGATGCATGCAAGTCGCCTGTAAAAAATTCCTATGGAAGATCTTTTGCATCTTGGAGCGTTCCCACCCCTTGTACGACTTTGGAACGTACTCCAGAAGCTTTTTAAGCTTAAACATCAATTTATCACCTTGAGCGGACTGTTTCTTTTTGGTTCCTTCTGTTAGGGCACCCAAACAAGTTTTGGGCAGCTTGCTTTCTAGTTCGATGAGTTTTTCTTCCTCGTAAAATGCGTAGGCCGAAGCCAAATAAGACCGAAAAGAAAGCGGTTTGGGATCCAAGGTTAGAATTTTACGACGCTTGGAGGTGGGCAAATCATCTATGTAGAGCATTCGTTTCGAGGTGGACTCGTCGTCCAAATACATGCTACGGTTGGAGGTGGATTCATCTTCCGATCGTATCGACGAAGTGTCTAAATACGTCCGTTTTGAACCATGGTCCAGATTGTCTACGATGGTCACACGTTTTGATGTGTTGTCTTCAAGACGTTTAGAAGAGTTATCCACGATTATACTTTTCTTGGGCGTCGGTTCACTTTCGAAGTTTTCCATGGTATATAAACTCGGAATCCGATATTTATAGGGTAATATGTTACCAACGGATGTATTGCGAAGAATCACCGATTTTTTATTCGTAAAGGAATGTTTGGAGGTAGAAACGGTACTCGGTTATAGATTGTTCGACAAAGAGTATTATGAGAAAAAACGGTACAATGAACCATGCGTACGTGTACGTAACAATATTGAAGTAGAGACCCGTCGTATTCAAGATACTGTATTTTCTCAAGTGAAAACGAGACGGCGTGAATTTCTCATACGGCACAGGGAAGAGATATCTACTCAGAAAGCGAACGATAAAGCGTACAATGCGATTAAATTAAAATATAGTAAGGTATTACGTCGTAGGTTAGAGATGGTATCTTAAATCATGCGTCTGCCGGCGGTTTCTACCAATGCAAGGAGAACCAGAACTGCCCCCATCAATTGTACAGAACTATCTGATTCAAGAGCTTCGCCAACAAATAAAGATATAATCCCAATAGTCGCGGTAAACACCAAAGCCGAAACAATAGGCATTTCGTTCAAGGAATGTACCGTGACACCATCACAGTTTGCTCCTAGAGGCCCTTTTGATAAACATCCGGCGAAGAAATTTTGAACCCCTTCGAACATTTGCAATAAGTATGTTAACAATACAAGGAGTGTGTGAAGACATACCGCGCTGAATGCACCCCAGAAGAGGCCCGTGTCGTCTCCCATATCGCCTGCGATATCAAGAGCGTGAATGGTTAATAGAGCAACGCATCCTCCAAATGCAAGCAATGCGAACATGGCAATAAGAGTTTTGCTCTTTCCTCTTCCGTTAGTGCCGGTTTTATCTTCATCTTCGGGGCACTGAACGTCGAATCCGTACCCTCCAACATCCAGTACACAATCGATGAGACGCTGAAGTCCCGCTACTATAAAAAGTACAGCTGTTGTCTCCTTCGTATCCATGCCATACACGATGGCACCGAGGATGAATGACAAATTTGTCATAGTGTTTCTTGCACTGTTTAGTACACGGTTCTTTAATTTATCTTTATCCGCGGTTGGCCTCTGATATTCACCAAAGGAATTTAGAGCAGAAAGTAGGAAATTTGCTGATGCTATTACCAAAAGAGTTGCCAATAATGTATTTAGAGTGTTCGTAGTGTCATCGTCCCCTTTGGGAAACCATTCGACCGCGGCCATTATAGCAACCGTTAATGTAAGAACTGTATGAAATGCACAAAATCCTTGAAACATTCCGTTTCCTTGTATTTGAGTAACTACTGCTGCTTCTTCGGTAGTTGCCATTTTATTAAATCCATCCATACTTATATACATATTCTTTTTTAATTATCGTATAAATGTCAACTCAGCCTCTGTAAATGCGAGCCTCCAAATGGCGCAATGTACTCATCGGTGACATTTCGCTACTGAATAAATTACGTTCCTGTCCGTTGGAGCGACCGGTTCATATCAAAGACCAAACAACCATGGACAATGATCTTCGACGAACCTTTCCATTGGACACTTGGTATAGCAAAGAACACATTAAAAATCTTAGCACCATACTCATGGTCTACGCCGACACCAACCCCACCATAGGCTACGCACAAGGAATGTGTTTCATAGTCTTTTTACTATACAAAGTATATTACAAGGATTGTCCACAATATGCCGTGCAGGACACATACTACTCCCTGTATACCATCATGAAGTATATCCGTCCATTGTACCCACGCGACGAACACGACGAGTACATAAATTCATGGTTAGATTCTACCTCTAGCATCATTCGTCTAAAACTATTGTACCATTCGCCCAAATTGGCAGTACGACTTCGAAACACCGGGTTTATAAAACTCATGTTAATAAAGCTCGGTCCTGCCCTGTTCGCCAATTGGTTCTCTTTAGAAGATACAGTTGTAGTATGGGATTATATATTTAAGTGCAATATGTTTGATAGGGTTCTAAATATCATGACCGCAATGTTTATGGTAAACCGTGAATTATACTTGAATTTATCCGATGAAAAGGTGTTACAGATCACTTCTGTGAAGTCTTTTTACAAGATTTCTTCCGTCGTTTCTTGCGCTCACTCGTTACGCTGATCTTTTTATCGCATACTGGACACTGGCGTTTGATCTCCATCCACTTTTCGATACATTTGTAACAAAAGGTATGATCGCATTCCATGGTAGTCGGCTTGGTACAGTCTTCTAAACATATGTGGCATGGTTCTTCGGATCGTTTTCGTTTTCTCATTTTACGCAATACTTTCTTTTCCGATCGGTTTAGAGTATTAGAGGCTTCTAACGGCTTCCATTCCGCGCGAATGCATGCGGTTTTCATTGCTTCTTCGTCGTTTAAGAATATAGCAATTTTACATAGTTTTGTACAGTTTCTAAATCTATTTTCTATTTTTTGCTGGATATCTGGCTCTGGTAAGATATACCCAAATTCATCCAATACTGGGTATACTATGGACTCAACGATGTGTTTACCATAAAAAATGCTCATACTTTCCGGTATACGACAATTGATTACACAACAATGCATATATAAATACTCGAACCGTAATATATACGATGCTTTTGTTATGGGCTCTCCTGTCCAGTACGCTTCTATTTCTATGGATTTTCGCTCTGCCCATTTTAATGGTAGGTGTAGCCTGTCTGGTTCCTGTCTGCCTTATGTTTGCTCCAATTTCCATGTGTATCACCATATTAGTATATTATTTTGTAGATCCGGCAAAGGAGTCCTCCCTTAGAGAAGTGTTGTCTGCCGCGCCAATGGAATACTGGTTTGGTGACATCAAAGTTAATGTACCAGAAGGAAACCACCTAATATGTTGTCATCCTCATGGTATTGTATGTACAGTCGCCATGTTTGGCATTCACTTTCAACCCAAATCAAAGACTCTTGTAGCAGTGGCACCACTTCTATTCGCTGTTCCGGTAGTAGGTTGGGTTGCTAAACACCTAGGAGCAATACCTGCCACCTATACCGAAATAAAGAAAGCATTGAAGCACACCAGCGTTATTCTGATGCCCGGCGGAGTACCGGAAATTGTTACCTACGAGCGGAAGATTCCATATGTATACCGTTGGGGTTTTTTAAAATGTGCAAGGGATACCGACTGTAGAATACTACAAGTCAGCAGCGATACGCGCTATTACGACACCGTATCCCTCCCATTGTACGATTTGCGGTTGTTTATCGCCAAGCGTTACAACATTCCCATGGTGTTTCCGGTCGGGTGGTTTGGAACATGGATACCAAAGCCGTTAAACATTGAACCTACAACCACGGTCTTTGAATACGATAAGAGTGCAACCTTGGACCAGAATAGACGGGTTTATTATAGCCTATAAATATGTATTCGTTTGGTTTCAATGGGAAACGCTGTCAATATATCACGTTTTGAATTCGCCGCAACCAAACCATGGCTTCTGAACGAGAATGTGACGGTTGGTAAGCAGAAAATCCCGGTTGCGGTTTTTTCCGTCCGCGCGGGCATGATGTCGTACTTCAATGTATTTGTCCAAAGAGGGTTTAAGTTTAATTTTGTGGACGAATTTGGAAACACCGCCCTACACTACGCTGCTGAGAAAAATCACGACTATGTTACAGCTCTTTTACATTGCGGCATGTCTCTAACACAATACAACATACGAGGACAAACGCCACTTATGATTGCTGTGAAAAATGGTCGATACCAGTATGTCAAATCATTGTGTAGCGCATGGTACATTCGAGATTACAAATGCAATGCTCCCATTCATTATGCCATTGAAACCAACGATGTAAAAATGGTCCTGTTGATGCTTTCCAATACACCCGCTTTTCCTTTATCTTGGATTTTCACAATTTATAATCCTTTAGAATATCACATGTACTGCTTATTGAATTCAGAGTCCATGTCGGCATTCTGTATGGCGGTATTAAAATTAAAATATGAGGTGGTACAGTGTTTCATGAGCCTTGGGGCGGACCCAAATTTACAGATAAATGGCATGTCCGCAAACTCGGTACTTGCCAAAATGGGTACCAGAAACACATATGGTGATATTTTTTATAGTAAATCCTGTACCAAAAAAGAAATAGACAAAATGTGGTCCATACTTGCTAAAGACACCGATGTGAATAGAAATATTGGAGGAGATTTACATACAAAATTATTAGGGTAATATTATTATATATATGTTACCACGCTTAACAAATGCTTGTGCTCGATTTCCTATTGTGTATAGTAATATCTCCATTTACTCCATTCATATATTTTTTAAATTCGGTTTTGGATAAGAATATTCCAAAGGTGAATTCAAACCAAACAGCGTTTAATATATGCGTCAATGTCTTACGTAAAAACGCTACTAAAAATGGAATTCTTGCTTCTCCGAATGAATATACTGATGTGTGGACCAGAGACGCCTTCTTTTCTATTATGGGTCTTGATAAGGTCGGGTTAGATGCAAAACAGGCGACAGTGGACACATTGGAAGATTTTCAACGCGAAGATGGACTTATACCGTTATATGTTGGAAGAGGAAACGCATGTTCTAAATTAATTTGCAAATCAAAACCAACCGGTTGCTTAAAAGCTACGTATGGTGATTCAAAAACCGGAGATGTAGTAACCGATAGCTGTTTTCAATTTATTATCATGAAGGGGCAATCGAAATCCAGTACACGAGCATGGGACTTTATGCAACAATTTGTAAGAAATGGTCTAATATACGAAAATGGATTGGGGTCGTGGATGGACACGGTATATCACAAAGGAAATGTTTTATACACAAATGTACTATACTACAAAGCCGCACGAACACTTGGATACAATAACATTGCCGAAAAAATCAAAGAACGGTTACAATGCTTGTGGAATGGATCGTATTTCAATTGTTCCACTTCCATAAAGTCGTTCGATCAGGTTGGCAACGCATTAGCCATTAAATGGGGTATAGCAGATGAAAAGAAGAATTCTATCATAAAGTACCGGAAACGATTCTTCACCAAAGGTCTATCCAATCCACCTTGTATTCCACCGGTACAGGATATATATTTACCATGTTATATGATCGGAAACCAAAACTATCATAATTTCGGATGGACATGGGTCAATCTATTGTTTATCTCTGTGATGAAAGACGAAACAGAGTTGCAAAAATTCCGTAAGGAGATACAAGCTAGAGGTACGGTTTACGAAATATACGAAGACGATAAGCCCGTCAACCAATTGTTCTGTGTTAGTCAACCGGATTTTTCTGAAGCTGCCGGCATGTTTTTGTTATGTTCGGACCGAAAAGTTGATTTTTTTACAAAACTATTGAAACCACATGTAAGCATAGACACCGGTGACTCTAGAGACCTCTATAAATGGTTGGCGTTTATATTTATTGCAACTTCTGGGGTTATTCAAGCAATACGTTCGGTGGTTATACACTCTGGAACCCTTAGTTTTTGGTCACAGGCATGTGTCGGGATAGGTTCCATATTTCAAATTGTTTATTTTTCTTTGGAGGGGAATTGGCAATTTATATTAATTCAGCTTGGTATTATGGCCTTAACGGTGATGAATATAGTGGACATCGTGGACAACAATGATAATTACTTAGGAGAGTTATAACTTATTATTTACGTCGTCTATTAAACAGTCTATTCTCGCTTTCATAGTTATATCGTTCTCGTATGTCTTCTGAAGCGACTCCAGTCCTTTGATCGATTCTCTAATGTGTTTTTTTGCTCGATCTGGATGTTTCTCCAATAAGATATCCGTGTTTTTGTACAGGTCTTTTATTCGGTTGAAATCCGATTCTCGATTTGCGCCATTCCACCATCTATATATGAATTCCGGAATAGTGGTAGATGGATTGATTTCGAAATGTGCTCTTCGTGTTCCTAGTTTTTCAAATGGTTGTAACTTAGCCAAAATCTTTAAATTGACCCATACCGCCTCTTCTTCTTCGTTCATTTGATTATATCTCATCATCATTTATACCGAACAATTTCAGTTGTTCCGTATTACTCGTTAAATCCCGACTACTGTACCCCGTTGATGTAAACCCAACTACCAAATAATACACGTACAACAACGTTACAAGGTATATAACAAGAAATACCCAAAATGATGCGAGAAAATACTGAGCAATAGACATCCCAACGATAGAAATAAGTGAAATATCTGACATTACTGCTTTCCAGCATTCGTTTTTAAAATCCATGGTACAACTACTGTCGATGCGGTAGAAAGAAATATATGAAACCATTACAGCAACTATCACACCTCCAGTTCGTAGCCAAAAACATGCGACCTCGTCCTCCACAAACGCCGCGATGATACACGGAATGATTATTAACGACGGCTGTAACATGCGTTTTTGTCTCATTATACCATACACTCCCACCAGTGCCAATGCAAGAAATGGAGCACCAACCTCAAAAAAGAAGGGTATGTTCAGACCCAACAAAGACAAGTTGATAATCAACATAGACACAATAGACTCGTACATTTGTAAAACTTTAGTGTATATTTATACTATAAACTACCTACTCTTACCTTAGAAAGCTTTTCGAATGAAATTAACCCCTTGGCAGCATTGATTTCGTCCAACGTGATCTTATTTATTATGGTTTCGTACTTGTTGATACGATCTACGCTCCCATACATTAATTTGGTGTGGTGAATTGCGCTTGCTAGAGCACCCGGAGCGTCAAATTGTACGTTTTTAGACCCAATAGTCTCACTCTTTTGTACTCGTACTTCTTCTTCTGTTAAATCGTTTTTCAACCACTCTTTTATAACCTCCTCTGTTTTTTCCGTGCCTTCTTTTAGCTTAGTGGGTGAAAATGTACCGGTAATTTGAAATACCGCACACCCTTTCATAGGAACTAGACTTGCATTAATTCCATATGTATAACCACATTCGTCTCGTACAATTCGCATCAATCGTCCGGTAAATCCATTTCCAAGAACGGCGACGGCCAATTTTAAGGCATCGGAATATTCCACCACCATACCATATCGAAGTACTGTAGAAGATTTTCCATTGATTTTAATCTCGTTTGGCTCACCTTGCTTCATCAAATGATTGTCTACATTACGTTTCCAAACTCCGTGATTTTTTACTGTGTGTCCCTTTGGTGATACCAAGGTAACTAGACGAGGAGCGGTCAGTAATTTCGAATGCGTATCTTTCAATGTTTGGTATGCCATACTGTTTAGGTGTTTCACAATTTCATCGAAGGAATAACGGTAATTTGGATCAGTTTTCTGAAACAGTGCTTGATTCAGCGCAAATTTTGCCATGTGATTCACGTTGTTCTTGGACCCGTACAATTCAGAACACCACTTTTTCTTCAAATACTCAAATGTTGACTTATCCAGAATAGGATTTTTCAATTCTCTTAACAGCAAGTTGCAACCTGTCTCCAAGTCTGACACGGGAATAGACGCTTGGACATGAAGACTATCTACGCTTCCACTCATCGCTCGTTGAATGTTTTTGTCCTGTAAAAATTTGTAGAGTTTTTCCTCTGAACACAAATTGTTCTCTATTGTAAACCCCCTTGTCATCAGTTGCGATAGCAAATAGTTACAAATGTAAGTTTGAACCGATGAGGTATCACTCTGTAAAGAGATACGAACATCGGCCTTTCCATTTCCGTATTTTGTAAATACATCGTTAGAGGCTTCAAAATCGGAAGTGTTTGAACTCGGCAAAGTTGCAAATGTTTGCGTCTTTAATGGGTCGTAATTAGTAGGTACTATTTCGTTTGGAACTTCACCGGGCCACAACCAACCGACTGTACTTTGACGCAAATCGAAATATTTTTTAGCCACTTCCTGAATCTTACGCAAATTTACCTGTTCCAAGAGTTCGTAACGACGGTACACATCAAAGGCGTCACCCCTCGCAATTGCCTCGTTTATTGCCATGGCGGTGTTTCTTGTACCCAACATTTCGTTGTCCCATCCATTCTTTATGTTGCCCTTTGAAGACTCCATTAGATCTTTCATGGTACTTGGATCGTGAAACATCTTCAGGATCTTCTCAATACACTCTTCTGTTTGCTGAAGTGCCGATTTCGTAGGACTGTTTGTAGTTCCCCATATACTAAACAGGTAGGGATCGCGCATCCGTTCCCATTCCGCAATTATATCGTGTATAGGCAGACTTTCGTCTTTCTTAAATGTTTGAGACAGGGCATTTGGACCCTTTGAAATCATGTTTGCGATCACCTTCAGTGCTATGGCGTCTTCGTGAAGACCATTAGGTGCCTTAAAGGATATGCACATTAGCGCACAGTTAGTAGGCCGTTGCATATTCACTCGTCGCTGACCCATTTGCAATGGCTCGGTAGTATACATGTCTGGTATGCTCTGATCCCCTTCATCAAACTTGCTAAACTCATCATGAACCATTTGCATCACCTTTTCGCTATCAAAATTACCGACAAATGTATACGTTGCATTGTTAGGCTTGTAGAATGTATCGTGAAACTTTTTTAAAGCTTCTGTCTCAACAACGCCCTCGATTTCAGACTTCCAACCAATAGTACTATGGTGGTACGGGTGAGCCATAAAGGCCATGGCCATAACACGCTTCTGTAACACCTCAAAATCGTTGTTTTCCCCGCGTTCAAACTCGTTGCGGACGACCGTCATCTCTTTCTTAAGTTCTTCTTTGTCCAACAGTGGTTCAAACATCCGGTCGGCTTCTCTCATGATCACTTCGTTTAGTTTGTCGCTGTCGATTACCGCAAAATAGTTAGTTCGGTCCGTATATGTTGTAGCATTCATATAGGCACCAAACTCTTCCAATTTCCACATCCCATTCTTCAGCTTCTTGTTAAATTTTTTTGAACCTTTAAACATGCCGTGTTCTAAATAATGTGTTGCCCCCCGAACACCGAGACCCTCGTTCCTAGAACCCACGCGGTATGTGATATTCGCCGTGGTTACCTTCAGACCATTCTGTGGAACTAGTAGTAGTGTAAGTCCGCTACCGTGTTTAAATTCATATATACCGTTAGCCTTACGCGCGCGAGTAAAGTTTTCCATTTGTAAATATGTATTTAACTTATATACTAGCTTTCTTCAAACCACCACACAATGTACCTTTAATTATATCCATATAGTGTTTAACATCGCGCTTGTAATAGTGTTCCAAAAACTTTATAAGATCGTCGATAGTCTTTTCTGGGTACTTTTTTGAATATTCTATCGTCTGGGCTCGTAACACGGCTTCTTCGATCTTTATTTTTCGTACACATTGACGTTTTACGGGGTGCGTTAACTTCTGTACCATGGCGTCTGGATTGCCCATATACATCTCTTCGTAGAAGGTACCCAAATGGACTAACGCATCGTCTACTTTACAGTATTTGTTAGGGTTATTCTTAGCAAATCCCATTGTACAATCTTCTTTAATTGTGAAATTGCAAAATTCCACATACCGTTTTTGATCACCGGTTATCCGTGTAAACATATAAATATAGTTTGTTAATTATTTATAGAATGAAATGTTTGTATGTGTCCAACAAAGAAACAGAAGGATGCGAACTTAAGGCTATGACAATAGGAGATTTCGTATACAATGGAACTAGAATATATTGTACAAAATTAACAGAACTTGGTGAAAATCAAATACGTATGGAATTTATATTAAACTCGTATAATTTTAACACCATATTGGCAAACATCAAACACGAAGAAATAGAACTGTTTCTATGTTGGAAGAGACGCTATTTTCCAAACATTGTAGCACATGTAAATATATACGAGACTAGGGATATCGACGAATCATTGTACCGTTTAAAAACGGACATGGACCTAAACATAATAGGGTATTTCTTCAAGAAATTCGTACATGTACTCGGACGAATAACACCCATTACATATGTAGCCCCCATTTAATCGAATAAGAGAACCGTATCTGCGTCCACAGCGATTGCATCGTTTAGTTAATAATGGCATTTATACAATTTTAAATTACTTATATACAGTTAAAACCAGATCGGCTTGTTTCGCTTCCACGCCATCGTAAATTTGTCTTGTTTGCTACGGTAATAATTGCGATACGACTCGACGCCCAACAATTGTCCGTGTTCGTTGCGCAAATAATACTCTTGTGGCATACACAAAGGAATACGATTAATGCCATGCGGTACATCGGTGTAGGCCCACGATATTGGAGATGCTTTTTTTACAGGTGGTGGCACCTTATCGGCTGGTGGATAACCCCACGCCATCAGTTGGCGCAAATGTGCTTCAGTCTTGTGGTACTTGCCGTAACGTTGAGTGTATTCGGTACATAATAAGATACCATAATAACACGCGTAGGTGTAATTGGTCTCGTTTTCACGTACCCAGAGGGCAGTTGGATGGTTGGCATGGGTCATACGATACGGCTTGAGTGCAGAAGGCGGCAACTCCGAACGAGTATGCCACGCCGTGTACAGAACTTGGGCGGTTTCTAAAATCATTTTGATAACATGTTTGTCGCATGCCGAATTGGCACACTTTTCCAACCAGTGTTCGATAAAGAATAAATTCATGTTTGCTTTATATATGTTTTGTACGTTTACACTTTTGTATGTTTATACTTTTGTACTTTTGTACTCCATGCGCGTCCACATGTGCGTGTGTACTCCGGTGTGTAGGTGGCCCGATACCGGCCCGAGTTGTGCGTGAGTAAAAGTATATATATGCGTCCTCGTATGGGAAATGTACAGTGGCTGTAAACAATTCTTAACTACAGAAAAGCATATATTCCTCCTATGTAACCGAACGGAAGCCACTCAAACAACCACGTATAGTGCCACAACAAGTACAACAACAAGTAGACCGGCAACAACAACGGAACTAACCACGCACGCCGCAACAACCCATGTCCAAGAAAAACAAGAATCAGCCCTAACAAGTACAACCACTCTTCCTCCAATGTTAAGAGGGAGCACAACCAAGGCAAGTAAAGGATATAATGAAGCGCCAGATGAATTAGGAATACAGAATAGATCAAGTCTCGGAACATTCAAAGAGACCCGTACCAGTTATATATACGTAAGCTCCAATCAAACCAAAGCCTACGCACGACCAGAAGAATTAACCGCCGTTTGGATTGCATTCGGTATTCTATTGGCAATGGTATTTGTACTCACGTATAAACTGTTCAAACCAAGACGGAAGGAAATGAAACGAAGACGTTCTATACAACCGTCCTCCGAACCAGAGAAAAAAAATAGAAATTCATGGTCAAAGCAACCGCCTCAAATAATAAACCCAATGCATAGGAAAAGAACAACGCGTGGACGACGAAAAATACCAAAGGAGCACCGCAAATCCATGGAAGCCGTGCGCAAACAATTGAATACACCCAAACCATTGACTACAGGTAACCCGATCCCGCCTGTACCTCCTCGCCCTGCCCAAGCAAGAATGCAAATAAATGAAATTGGCGTGTCAAAATTACAACGACAGATGGGACGACTGAGAGAGATACAGAAAAAGAGTATAAATGATACACCGCATAAAACAAATGGATAGTATACAATCCTTTATTAGTAGTAATATGTTTTACGGTATACCAATATACCCACTTAAAAGGGACAAACCATGGTATGGGTTTCTTTACATATCCAAACACATAGATAAAAATAAATTAAAAATTGGGTATACACACTACGACATCAAGCGTAGAAGCAAAGAATTGATAAAGGAAGACTTCAACACGCCGATGTACGTATGGGCTTCTCCAAACCCTCAAGTATTGGAAAAATACGTGAAACAAATATTAATCTATTTTACAAAACCACAGGGAAAGTACGCGGATGAAATATTTTATAATATCCCATTAAAAACGTTGGTAGATGTTGTACGTCTTATTATTTTGTATGTGGTAGTCAAAGAAAACTGGATTGCGGACGACAAATATTACGAAGCTCTGTCCCCATTCTTTGGTGGCCCGCCTTTTAATATCATTCAAGTCAATACAACCACTTACACTGCCGAAGTAGTAGCCGACAGTGAACTAAAAGATGGCACCAGAGTAATGGTGTTATGGGAAAATCAATGGATAGAAGCTACTTTAGAGAAACGCGTTCGAAACTTAAAAAATAGTAATAATAAGTCTATTGGAGACGGGTGGAAAGTGAGATTTGATGAAGGGACATACTATGAGATTCCGGAATCACGCATACGTCCAATATACGAAAAATTAGATAACGACCGCGTGCTTAATTTAGACGAAGCTTACGATGCATGTAACCTAGAAAGGAGGGAATTAAAGTTATAAATAATAAGATTTTGAACACAATGAAACGAACACCGAACTTAACAATTGTAACATAATTACAAATATCAAGGGGATAAGTAGAGGATACCTACGAACAGTAGATTCCATATAAAATAAATAATACTATATTTATAGTTTAAGACATCGCGCAGTTCGATAACGTTTACGATATACTTTTAATGCCCTTTGGTTCAGCGCCCGTGTAGCATTCCAATTACGTTCGTATCGATATTTCGTTTCTTCTTCCGTAGGCGGAGCGGGATCGTCAAGATAGGGATAAGCATCGACCATCGCAACCCATTTTTTTACGTTATTCTTTAACAACTTTACGTAATACCGCTTAGAATCAACTCGTAACACCTCACATACCTTGAAACATGCCATAGTCTTCTTTTTGTTTTCAAATTCCGCCCACAGCAGCTGACCCACCATAAAACGAGGAATTCGGTATTGATAGGCTATGTTGATATTCATTTATCGGTCATAAACCCTATCATATACCTCATTTTACCTGTTGTGCGATCATGATCAAATCAGTTGATTTTTTTATCGGTGGTTCCTCGTACAATGGCAATATTTCAGAGTATTGTTCTTGTACATGTTCTATCGCGTACCTGCCAATCTTCCCTTGTATATAAAACGGTTCGTACTTTAAACGACATTGGCCAATGGTACTGTAGGCCTTGTGGCGCGCAATATGCATCTGCAGTACCATCATACTCGGAATGATGTCAATATCGTCCGTGTTCATTGCCATTTTCAAATGATTCTTATAACAATTGCGCCATGTCCCATATTCTTCTTCGAGATCTTTAAATATCTGAATGTCCTTTTTTCGTAGTTTAAATTTCAGCTGTTTTAAGGCATGATGTTCCAAGGCACAACGTAACATGATGGCAGTGTTATGGTCTCCATTGCGATGCGCGGCATCCAAAACGTCCATAAAATACAAATAGTTTCGACGCATTTGGTGGAGATTGGCTAGATCACCATCCTTTGACAGAATGGCATAGATAACATTCATTATCGAGTTGTCTATAAACTGATTTATAAACCCTTTGCGAATCGGATCGCCAGAATAAGCAAATAGTTGCTTCGACGCCTGTAGGCATTGGTCTGTCATTTCCATCAATTTGTCGTCGTATTCACTATGAAATAGACAAGACAACATTCGTTTTATTACATGCGGAGGTGGCATTGGATTGTACGCCATATTGAACAGTTTAAACCCATCGCTCGATAAACGTCTCCGTGGCATTTGGTTACAATTTTTTTCACTTATATATGTCCTTTTAAACCCATAAAATGCAGCTCGATATCGCTTTTGCCAAACCCATCGGGCCATATAGAAATCCAATAAACTATATTCCGCCTACCTATTGCCATGTAGAACTTTCCTTCCATACCACAGCAGAAACCTTTCGTAGACAATTAACACAGTACATGGAAGAGTCATACAACCCGGCAAATGTACAAAAATTGTTGAATCGTATACGAAAAGTTAAAGGCACCATCATAGTGTGCTTTTACATCAATTGGGGAGAAACCGTATCGTGTAGGTACCTGTCCGAAATAATTGACGATCCGTACCTCAGACCACCAGAAGAGCCAGTATATGACACACTAAAGGTAATGATGGACCTAGAACAAAGTGACAAAATTGTCAGGTTTTATCTAAAACATTTGGGGAAACGGTATGATTATAGTCGGGCAATATTATCGATGTTTCCGTTTACATTTCGATCTCATGACCCAGATAAATTCTTTTGTTCACAACTGGTACTCCATTCGTTGAAAGAAATAGGAATACATTACGAAGGAAACCCAAATCACGTACTCCCAATAGATGTGTACCGGTTTTTGAAAAACCTGCCTATAAATAAGGAGGATAGTGATACAAATGGACCCGAACGCACCGACACAAGCAGTGAATAACGCCACATCCAAAAGCATCAACGAATACAATAATGGAACTCCCGTTCGCACAACTGGAAACTTTCCAAGGTTTGTCTCGGAACATTATCATAAGAACAGAGCAAGTACACATGGTGAAACGATGAGAAACATAGCGAATCAATACAAAAATACTACTTTTTATCAATAACTTTTACAGGTTGCCGCATTCGCCTCCAAAGGCTGGCAAACCTTTTTGTAATAATCTAAAATACGCCCACACTTTAAACTATCTGCCGCATCCAACCTAGACCCCCTACAACAATGCAACCCCGCACCATTCGCTCCAAAACGATTTCGTAACGAGTCCGTAGCGTCATCACATGCCTTGCACGTACGTGTTCCAACCGTCAAATCAACGTCGAATTCGTACTGACCACTCGGACAACATGAAGTAGCAGGACCATTCGAAGAGGTGTCCGCATCGTACGCTATGTCACCTTCTAAATTAAAGGAACCAGCCGGACAAATTGTACATTTTCCATTTCCGTTCGAAAAGAATTTTTCTTTGCATATTACATCGTCACACACCGTATCCGAACCGGTCAAGTCGTCGCCAGCCTTGTTCGTTAAGGCGCCTTCACATGCTACGCAACGGCCTCGTAACACTCTCTGGTTCACATCGCATAGATTTTGTTCTAGTAAACACGCGTCACCTCCGGAATTCGGAAGCATACCGTCCATGCAAACGCACTGGTCGTGGTGAAAATGTGCATTCTTTACACACCGAGTGTAAAACTCCCCATTGTTAGAACACTGCTGCTTCAAGTTTGAAATGGCGCCATTGCAATTGGGGTCTTCGGGGTGTACCGCTTTAAGAATCGATCGAAACCGACGAGTAGCATTAAATGCACCGGTCAAAATCTTGTTCCCATCGCAATCCGCCGTAATGGTACCATTCGCGTAGTGACAGGCCGTCAATTCCGCACACAGCCACGTCTGGAAGGTTGCACACAACGTACCACTGTCTGGTTTTAATAGTATAGTCTTCTCACTCTGAAATTCACCGTCAGAATTTGTTGGCTTCAACAACAAAATGTTACTTTTAGCAGCAGTAGCTGTGGGTTGGGTTGGAATATAACGAGAATTGCGATCCACTAGCTTTACCACCCTATCGGCGGTGTCCGCGGTGGCAAACAGCAATGCCAACATCTCCTCCACCGTTGTCTTCTTATCCAATTCGTTGTTCTCAATGTTATAGGTCGCTACTCCTACATCGCATATACATTGGGTACCCTTGCCACTCACCACCTTACACGAAGTTGCCAGAGGCTTGTGAGAACATTGGTAAGGCAAACAGGTCTCGGTCTTTGTTTCGGAAGTCGTCATCTCTTCCCCATCCACCTCGTCGATCACATACAACTCCACACCATTGTCGGACACCAAAGAACCACTGGATTTAAATGAAGTTTCAATGACCTTTACCACTGGTTTGTTCGCATCTGTAGTGGCATCAATTGCCACGCTGTCCTCAAAGGTGGAAGATTCGATAACCAATTCTCGGTCGCATTTCGTACAAGCGCTAGAATCAAACTGAATCGGAGCAGCAGAATGACCTTTGAACTGAGAACGTTCTACTTGAACAGCCGAACGTACCGCTTTGATACCATCACCACCATCGGTAAACACCGCTTCAAACACGCTCGTAGCATCGGTCAGGTCTGCCAGAGTACCACCAGTAATGTTTACGTCGCGGACCAAAACAGCTCCACCCACTTGTTTGATTACCGTCTTAGAAGTAGAAACGACGGTATCCGCCAAAGAAATGTCTCCTCCGGCTGCTTCAAACATATCTCCAGAGTTTTCGATCACCATCGATTGACCGACAATGTGACCGTCGGTAGTCTTGAACATTGCGCCCGTATTGCGCGTATTACCCTTTATGTCTACGCTATTCAGGGTAATTGTACCGGTTGTACTTTCTACAAGGGCATTGTTGCTTTCCACGCCCGAAATTTCAAACCCATTTATGGTAAGAGCATACGCACCCGCATTGATAGCAGGCGAGATGTCGGCCATTCCCAAAATTAACTTTTGCCCCGTGCTTCTTAGACCCGCGTGAATAGTGGTAGCACCAGTCAACGATACAGTGCTTTGAATCTGGCACGAACTACTAAGCGTTATCGATCCATACGTGTCTATAGTACAAGCTTCCCATGACACGACCAGTTTACCAAACATGCCCAAGTGGGCAGTACACACATAGTAGTAGGTTCCCGCCGTTGTAAAGGTATGAACGATGTTTGCACTTCCCTGAACCGCATCCACATTGCTAAGACTACTCGTAGGTAACGATTGAAGACCGCCAACACCCATTGTTACAGAAAGTTTGTGAAAATCAACGCTGTTGCTTGCACCGGTGCCATAAATCAACAAATCGTTGTTGTGAACGCCCATAGTGAACCGTTGACGAGCAGATGGTGCGTTTGCTTCCGTATGCTGTGCCCATTCGTTGGTGAGTAGATTCAACGTCCACAGTTCGTCCACTACCGTATTACTGGCTTCCTTGTTCCCGCCAAATACAAACATAAAGTCCCCTATAACACCAGCTTGGTGAGAAGCACGTGACGTCATTGTACCGGTAGTCGTCACAGAAGACCATTCGTAGGTTAACAAGTTCAACTTTTTTACATCATTCTTGTTGTACGAACCGCCATACACAATCATGTCATCACCGTACACCACGGCACTGTGTTCATACCGACCCGAAGCAGCAGAACCGGTAGTCGTCACAGAAGACCATTCGTAGGTCGTTAAATCCAGTTTATGAACCGAGGTCGGGTTACTTCCGCCAGTGGTAGACCCACCAAACACGTACATCGCCCCACCATGCACCACAGCGGTATGTCCCATCCTAGCTGGTGCCGTACCAGTAGTAGTCACAGAAGACCAAGCATTGGAAGAGTCCAACTTCCATACATCCGATAGGTAATCCGATCCATACCCACCATGAACGTAGACGTCTGTACCATGAGTCACCATAACATGTTCGCGTCGAGTACCCGGATCCGTGCCTAAAGTAGACCAATCCAAAGTAGTTGTATCCAACACGAACGCGGCATTGGTATTGTATCCACCATACACTATAAAATCATCGCCACGAACCGTGGAACGTTGCCATGTTCGTCCAGACGGTAAATTGGTTGTAGTAGGAGAAGACCACGTTATGGCGTCCAACCCGGACGATACAAGACTAGCAACATCGGATTCACTCAAAATACGAAGGGGGTGACCACCAGAATCACGCATGAAGGTGTACAATTGACCTACTTTTAGATTAATATCGGGGTCGTTTTGACCATCGTAGACAAAATCCGTATCTCCATTGTTACCAAAGGCTAGAGTAATCCCTTCCGTATTGCAATAGGTGTTTCCATTATCGGGATCATCGCCAGCAGGACGAACCTCACCAGTTGGACATGCGGTACATACATTGTTCACCACCCGGAAATTATCGTTGCAACCGCATTTAGACGGCTCGTGAAGCGCACAACAAGGACTTGATGTTTGTAGGCCATCCTCGTAAGGCTGAATACAACCGGATGTTGTGCTAGCCTTTGTCGTACAATCCAGTGATGCGGTACACGCCCCAGCCTCGGCAACACTGCCCTCGTCGTGCCACGTGGCTCCCTCGTTCTTTATACATTTGGCAGTTATTGGGCCCGGCAGGGCACCTGAATCAGCAGGACAGACTACGCAACCAGAACCGTCACTCTCAGAATTGGCACCGCAACTACAGGGTGCACCGTCCACACTCACTTCGTTCGTACCACAAGCACTACACGAAGTACCATCGCCCTCGTAGTTCGGTGAACAGGTGCATTGCGTGTCCGCGCCAGTCGCATCGTCACCACCAACACTGAAAGCACCAGCTGGACATGCGACACATGCATTCGAACTCACACGCTCGTTCTCTGCACACACAACCGCCACGCACGAAGCATTCCCTAGTTTTTGAATGCTATCGTCAATCACTTCGGACGCCGTTCCAACATAACAAGATTGACAGCTACTGTCGTAATATTCGTCCGCGGCACAGGTAGTTATTGGCTCACAGGTTGTATCGTTACCACTTCTGTTGTCGGTTTCTGCCCTTCTCCCTCCATCTGGACACGGTGTACAAACGTGCTCTAGTACGAATTCATCGGGGTTACAAAAGAATGGAAAACACCCAGTATCTGCTCCCGACGCATCGTCTCCAGCGGTATTGGCCTCGCCCACATCGCATGGAACGCACTCGTTACCAGATACACGGAAGTTTTCACCGCACAAAATTGCATTGCAGGCACCACTATTGAACGATTTGCCCGCTTGACAAGTACATACAGAGTCTACCGTAGCAGGACCAGCTACACCACTTGCGCCCGCTGGACATGCAAGACATGCGCTGTCAAAAGCGTACTGAGAGGAGGTACATTGAATTGGGTTGCATGTGGTCTCCGTGTTATCGTGCGCATTTGTGTGACCCGGGCCACAATCCACACAAACACCATCCTCTAGCTTCTGTAAGGCTCTACATTTTGTACTAGGACCATCGTTAAATATGTAGAGGGCATCTGAAACGATCGCAAAATCATCGTGTTCTACCCGCACCACAGTAGCAACATCTGGGTACGTTTTGTACTCCGCGTAGGACGTACCCGAATTGGAAAACATGTATATTGAGGTCTTGTCCGCTAAAGCGATCGCTAAAACATCGCTCGACATGGACAGCTTTACAGGGTTCACCGAAATAGCCGCTAAATTCGTCCACAAACCATCTTTTTGGGATAATTGAGTCAGTTTCGTGGATCCACCGCTGGCATAGGCGAAGACAGAACCGCGACAATTCACCGCGGTAGCAACCTCTCCGTTTCCGTTTAGTGATTTTACCTTGTCGATGTAAATACCCAAACGATAAATACTAACCTTATTCGTACTTGGCTCAGACACTATCATGTAGTCTTCGTGGTTTAAATCCACGTGCAATTCGTGGTCTAACGCATTTGGAAACGATATCTCCTCGTGGTCGGACCATGTTGAGTCGAAACGGTATACACGGATCGCATTCTTGCACACGGCGGCCAAGTAATGACCACCCAAAGACATGCGAACTTTGGATCCACATTCGTCTCCACTCGTAAACTCGATAGGGGATGCGTTTAAATCACCAGAAAATACTTTAACGGACCCCCTTTTGCCCACTACAAGCTGTTTCGCCCAACCAAAAATGTCCATGTCCGGCCCTTCTGCTCTAGTAACGGATTCGCATGGTACGCTTAGCGTTACACCGTCGGCTAAAACCGCGGTTCCAGCGGCGTTGCAACGTATAGACTCTCCCGAACGCTGGCTGAAATCAATGTCAAGGGATTGATCGGCTATAGTGTCCTCGTAACTGTACTTAAAACGCAAATCACTCCTCAGACGACCCCCATCTCTACACGCTGGCGTCAATGCAAGTGCCATTGTAACGTGAATCAAAAGCAATACTGTTCTCATTTTAAATACCAAGTTATGTTTTATATACGATATTTTTTTTAATCCGGTATAAATATCATGAATCAGTGTAGAAATATGTTCTGTAAAGCAATATTTATCGGACTCTTCATGTTCGCATTTGTACAAATACAACTTAGGTGGAAACGAGACGAAGTGATCACCAACAAACCATGGTTGGTTTTATGGAAAGGTAATACAGAATCCGTCCCTCAACAAACCGGTGCCGATTTTAGTTTCAAGGCATTTTCCAACAAATACGGTAGTCCATTGGTATCCTACAATGAATTGCAAAACCACTTTACTCCAAGAGAACGAACAGAAGTCGAAATGCAAATTGTTGCCACAGTTACAGGACCAGCACTATCGTTCCACAGACTTGTACTTTTGGTGAATGGGAAAGATGTAAGGACTCTCGACATGTTCATCCCTATGTCCGGCGTGGCAAACAGTGAAATGGTGGCAAGGTTTGCCATGGTAAATAATGCAAAGATTAAAGTTCATCATTATTTTGATGCCGTATGGAGCAAAAACGGAGACGCATCGGCAGAAATCGTAGTATCCTTTCGATCCGGGATTCCGAATCTATACGATACACCGTGGGTATATAAATCATAGCCCAACATAGAAATGCACTATCCACTTCCAAGAGCATCGCAAGAATGCTGGACAAAATGGTACAATCACACCGTTTCACAAGGTGCACTCAAAAATAAAACCGTCGTATGGGCAGCACAAACACTGCCATGTAGATTCAAATCCGATCAAGTCAAAGACATCGTTGGACCACACCATGTTTTCATACTCAAACTATCGCAACAGTTCTATTATGCCATCATAGACTCCACCGAAACAGTGTACAAACTGCCCAAAAAATACTACACCGCATGCTTCCCCGGTATACAATACTCACAGGTGCCCAAAAACAACAGAATGCGAGTACGATTGAGCGGAAGACGAAGCATTGACTTACCATACATACCAGACTCGTTCCTAGAACAAAAAAGGACCAAAACCACCAGAAAAAGAAGGCGCGCAGACAGCAACCCTACGGACATTGAAAACATTGACTTTACAACATCCGCGCCAGAATGGACCATACTAGGGAAACAGCCCGAAGAACGCAAAAACAAAGAAGACATATTTCATCTTATACGATCCGTTATCGCATACAGTGATACCAACGAAAACTTTCAGCTCGCAAACGAGTTTGAACATGTTTCCATTGACGATATACAAAACAACGATGAACTTAGGAAAAAAATGAAAAGTATCATATCCTTTATTTATTTTTACTGTAGAGGAGAACTTGGATTCTTCAAACAGAGGTCGCCTATTCCTATAAGCGATCTACAATCGTGGCTTTCAAACTTGAATTCTTGAAATCGTAAATGAAATAATTCTTACACACGTAACACTGAGGCTCCTTCAACACATGCTCGTCCGCACACTTCTTGTGACAGTACAAACGACCACAATTGCATGACAAGACTGTATGAGGGATCTTCTCTTGGGCACTAATACACAACACACTATCACACAGACGACAGGAAGGAGGCGCTGTATCCTCTATTGGATAAGAAACCACCATGTCTTCTCCGTGCTTTGATTTTGGAATCTTTTCACCGATGTAAAACAAAGGAGGATCCATCATACCAAGTTTGCAATATTCCCAATCCTCCCTACAATCATTCTTTAATGCATGCACGAAAACAGGATTGGTTGCCCATTCGTACAACTGTTCGATCTCAGGCTTATACTTTCCGGGGACCAATAAACAGAGTCGATCTCGGTGTTCCTTCGCCTCATGGGACGTAAATGTAGGTTTAAAACCAATCATTGGTTAAAATAATATTACTTTTATACTTTAAATATCTCTCTAAAATCCGGATGAAAACGAAGGCGAGGGTGCATCTTGCCACGATTTATTTTATCGGTCCACTTGTAACGATGGGCCATTTTGTCGGTCCCAACGGCCTTCAGGGCCTCCTCCAAACCAAAACGCCCCATAGGCAAACTACGCACACTATCCGGTACCTCACACACCACCAACATGTACTTACTCTTCTCACCATAATACATTTCCATGCTTGCCCTATCAAAATGCTCGTACAAGGCCGCCTCCGCTGCTGCTTGGTCGTGCTCGCCGAACAGTTGGAAGTTTGTCTCCTCCGCAACCTCACGCACAATAGTATCCAAAATATTTTCGTCTACTCGGTCCGTTTTACCACCGATGTCGGACCAATTGGGCTTCGGCCATTTCGTATTTCGCAACAAATACTCGCGCTTACCGTCTTTTACGGCATAAAACAGGCATCCACCGGCGCGTAGGGGCTTCCCATTGTAGTAAAACGTAGGACGAGACATTTACGTGAAAACAATTCGCTTATATAGATGATTTTGCCGACCGACATCCGTTTGCCGACCGACACCCGTTTGCCGACCGACATCCGTTTGCCGACCGATGTCATCCGTCAGATAAACAAGTTTCTAGAAGGCACCGATAGACTGAAGGTAGAGTTATGTTTCAGGGTTAAACTAGAAACCAGATCATTTTATAAACTATTGATTGAATGGGAACATAGAGATGAAACACATACTAAGGATGTTATCATAAACAAGGCAGACATGTGGTGGAATGAATGGGACAAAAGAAGGGAGATAAAACTTTATCTGACCAGTAGGAGATGCGTAAACCAAGTTTGGACCACCGTTCGATGGAAATACTCCCCCTTAAGTCCACCAGAATACTATTCGAGAAAGATAATAACCTTTATGAATATGACCACCAGAGGCGCCACCAGACGAGTGATAAAACTACTCAGAGATGGAAGATTAAATTTGTGGGACTTGTCACAGGAAATAAATTCTTATACTACCTTACGTAAATGTATACATGCCTGACTCGTTTGCATGGAATCGCTTATACACATGTTTTTTACGTTGAGTGCAAAAGCAACCGACCAGTAAACCGACCAAAACCAAGGCAATCAGACTCCACAACGACCACCTACCGGGAAAGTATACCGCACAGCTTGATGGCTCAGCAAATTTCGTAAACACAATATCACCACCATCCGCAAAAAACATATCGTTAAGACACCACATATCCAAATCCCATGTACCAGCAGGCCTTTCAAGACCGTAAAAAATGTATTGCCATGCTCCTACCGTATGAAATTGGCTACCGGGAACCATACCAGCTACCGTAATGTTTGCTTTCTGTAGGGGTACTACCATCTTTTCATCGTATACTTCGACTAATAAACGGTTGGTGAAATTAGAAACTAAAGGAATTAATTTATCTATACTCTCAACATAAGATGTCTTCATGTCTATCCATAAATCCACTCCTAAATTCAAATTCAACAGCTGATCAAGCGTTTCATTCGTCAAATACCAATGGTCGTGATGAAGGTAAAATTTACCAGCGTGATACTGAACATCCACTTCAATGCCTGTAAAACCATACTCCACTACCTGTTTACAACCATCCAAACTATTATCAACATAGACAGAATTGGTACAACGATGGGACCATAAAGACATACACATAGCTACGCCTATGCATATATACGATTCATTCGCCGACTTTGCGCTTCTTCAGGACGCGATCGACATGCGAAGCGAAGTTTGTACCAGAGACAGTAACGAACGCGTCGTACCTCTCGTTCACCTTCTTCAGTTCTTCCTTCGCTTTGTCCAGCTCTCCCTCCAGTTCCTCGATGTTGTTGCTTGCTTCCGCGTACTGCTTGAGGAGTTGTTTCTGACTCGTACGAGAATTGTCGTAACTCTTAGAGAGCTTGCTCCAACTCTCGTTCAAACGCGTGTTCTCGTTAGACAACTTGGTACATTCTTGACGAAGACCCTCGATCTGTTGCTTTAGGCCGTGAATCTCGTCGTCTCTTGACTTGGGCGCCTTTTCAAGTTTGGACTTCAGATCGTTGTTCGCCTTGTAGAACTGCTTGTTTGCCTTAAGGAGCTTTTCGACGAGTTCCTCCTTTTCGCGCAAGCTGGATGTAGATGTGTAACCGAGAAAATTCATAGTGTTTTAAAGATATAAAATGCGAGTGAGACTGTGATGAAACAAATTATTAATGAAAACAATAAACAAGAATAGTATCCTTTACATGTTCCCAAGTTAAACAAACAACGGTCTCGCACACACACACGCTCGTCCTCAGCATTAGCATACAAACAACATATGTAATCGTCAGGATGAATCATTTTATATATTTATTCATATATTTATACAAAAGAACAAAAAAGAAATTTCTTTCTATAATTATTATATCCCATACTATTCCCATATACGCCCCACTAATTGCCTGCTGCCCGCTATCTTCAGCCTAAAATAAATAAGCCTATGTACCTGTATTGCGATTTTGAGAGGGCACCCTACTCAGAGAAAAACTTTTTTTTCCCTAAATCTGTTAAACATCGAACAGCATATATACTATTGCCTGTTATTGTATACATGTAATACCATAGCAATGCATGTTTATTAAAAATATAAAAAAAAAATTTTTTTTCAAATAGAGGGTCTCTCTCCAAAGAGGTCAACAGGGACATAGGCCCATTTATTTTAGGCCGAAGATAGTGGGTAGTATGGACACAGTATAGACTAACATGCTCATAAGTGGCCCGACTTAAAGGCAAACCCTAATCGAGACCCTTCATGACGATATACAGTCCATGTATGGTTGGGTTTCAAAATACTAAAGTATTCTCTAGACTCCATGGTATCCAACTTTACGCATGATACCACTTTAAGGATACTTTGTATCTTTTTATTACCCTCTATTTCATCGTCTTCTTCGTCCAGAAAGACTATTTTGGTAATTAATACTTTTACAGGAGCTACATCGCTGTTAACAATCGTACGCAACATAGTTCTTCCAACCTGTACTTCAGACATTTACAATATGTATTGCTTGTATTATATACTATAAATTAAATTCGCGGACAGCTGCCCAGTTGGTTATATGAAGCTCTTAGAGCATCCGCGCAATGTTCGATGCCACAATCCTTTCCAGCGGCAAACCCAGCGGCATATATATCACCAGAACCGGCTTCTTCGCCTACACAGCCGGTAGGAAGCCCATGGAAGGTAGAACAGTCAGAATTTGTAGTACATTCTACGCATTCGCAATAATTTCGATTGACAGGGTAACAGCTAGGGCTATGGTCTGGATGATCACCGACATGCACGCCATGACATGCTTCACCGCTGTGACCACCGGTTTGAAACTGTTCACAACCATTCACGCCGGTCACAGAATACTGTAATTCAACAGGATCGGATTTGACACAATAGTTACCACTGTTTGCACAAATGTCTACCGCATTGGAGGGACAGGACCCCGAAGGCAAATACTTGTTGGAGCAAAATTTAGCTGTAGTGGGTACTATGAATAGAAGACATATATATATATATATTACGCGGAACATTTACAGTTTATATAGTATATACTTATACAGTTATTTAACTAAACCAAACGTCTACGCTTCGCAGGTGATACTACGTATCTAGGGCGGTGAGGCTTCAACATCGCGATCTCCTCTTCCGTATAGGGCTCGTACAGGGCGAAACCGTACTCTTTCATCGACTTCATGTGCCGATGTACAATACGATAGGATTTCTCGCCTTTTCGAATTCGATCCTCTTTGCATTGATCGACAATGCGTTCGCTCCAGTCTACGATTTTCTGAGGGTGAAAATTCCAATGGGCAGAGGCGTACATTGCTGGAACCTGCCCAGACTTAATGGGAACAACTGCCATACGATCCAGAAGTCCGTCCAACTGCTTGTTTCCGTTACGAAACAGTGCTTCTTCGCTGTAGGTGAGGCGCCATCCCATAAACAATCGGTGAATGGTTTGCTTTCCGCTCGGCCGAACTTCGTGGACCATACGCTCGTTGAATATAAGAATGTGACCGGGCGGTACTGGTATGGCCTGCTTAATGGCCTCGTATTTATGAAAATCTTTCTTTTCAATTCGTGCGAATCCTTTGTTCTTTAGTTTGGCATCTTCTTCGTTGTGGGTACCCGGACAGGCCGAGAAGTAGTGGTGAAAATCGTCGAAATTCACCCAACCTCCAAAGATAATGTCTCGCTTCTTTGCCCATTTGGACTCGTCCCTATGCCATGACTCCTTGCCGACTTTTTGAAAAGGAGTTCGTATCATCATACGGTCGATGTCCTGTTCAAAATTCAAGTCGGGATCTGACTTCAACGGCTCTTCGAATACCGTGTTTAACATATGAGGGTGAATTAGGCTCCGAATCTTACGAACCCATGGGTTATGGAACGAGGAGGGATTACCAAAGGCGCCGAAACCGCCCATAACAAGGCCATTCTCTTCCAGTTTCTTGTACTCTTGGAATTTGGCAGTTATGGCCTGAAGTTCTTTGAGAAGTTCCGTTCGCTCGCCCGCATCGAAAATCGGTATGGTGATATATCCTTTCGTTTGTAAATGATTCCACGCCATGTTTAGTTTTGTTTATTTGGTTATTTGATTACTTAATTGGTTAACCTTTGAAATATTTAAGACTTTGAACGGTACAGCTACAGGCGAAGCGCGTTATGGCCCGACACGCACAACATTATATATTAAATATTATTAAATATATTAAATATTATATATTAAATATTAAAGGAAGAACGAAAAATAATATTCTAGGGTTACTATAAGGGCATTCCGTTAAAGTTTAAGTTGATACCCTTCGCTATGGTCGGGCATCGTCTCTGAATGATACGTTATATGCGCCTTGTCCTGCCTCTTCCATTTACTTTCGTATTTAAGGAATACTTCATATTTTGTAGAATCATACTTGTTTTCCCGCAATATAATACCTTCTATTCGTATCATTCGTTCCCCAGCTTCCCTGCTACGCGTTTCATAATACTCCCATAGGTAATGTCTAACCTTTAGAATCTTCTCTTCGTCTGGCCCTCCATCTTCTTCCGGTGAGACCACCACAACGGCCAGATAGACTTGCATGTCATCTTTATTTATTTCTATGCGTTCATCTGCCGCTGTATGGTAAATCACTTTACCGTCGACTTTCTTAAGATATCCAACATTAAGATCTTCTTCGCTCGTTGTGGTATTTACGAGGCGGTGCTGTTTGTCTTTGCCTTTGTCATAATCCAATCGCAATGTAATATTCATGCCCATATGGACCCATGTATTATGTGTTATATGGTCATAATAATCCACTATGTCAAAACTTTTGGCGTAAATCTCATCTACATGTTTTTTCATTTATACATAAAATTGTAGTTAGTTATAGTATTTTTTTCATGTTAGTTCCCTCCCTTCATATGATTCTTACGTTGAGGTGGCCTGCTTCTCTGAGTTCGTTAATGAGTCGGTCATGACACGATATGGGATACCCGGTGTGTGCCACGTACCCGTGCATGTATACGGTGTTTAGGGATGTGTGCAATGTATCTGCATCTTGGTGGAACATCTCGTAGAACCTGCCGTTCTGTACCAAGACAATTGTATCGGGGTTCGAGGCTTTTGCGTTTATCCATTCTTGACGTTTGGAATGCTGCCACTCTGACATAGAGGTACCAAGGACATAATTGTGCATGTGGTTACCAATCACTGATTTGCGTCTGGCCCACTCACGATAGTGCTGTTTGCATTGGTTATCGACCGCGCGGTTGTAGTCACTCGACGTAACATCGTCAAAGTCTACCTCTGACATAAGATACCATTTCAGATCGGTTTGTTGGGCTTCGGACCATTTGGCTACCGTGTCGGATTGACAGAAGTTCTCAATAAGGGGGTGAATTTGGATCATTGTTAATATATGTTTATGCAATCTAATATACGTAAATGATTTTATATTTATATTTAAATTGCAAGGTGCCCGGTCGTTGAGCTTGTGGACCCATAGTATATAATAGTTAATATAATATTTAATATATAATGTTGTGCGTGTCGGGCCCATCTCGGACCAGTACCATACATTCTTGTGCGTGAGTGCGTGAGTGCGTGAGTGCGTGAGTGCGTGTCCATCTCGGGCCAGTGTCGGGCTACCGATGTTAACCCCATACTACCATAGGCCCACGAGCTCAACGACCGAGGCCCACGAGCTCAACGACCGCCTCGTCCAAAAACAATAGAAACTAAATAGAAACTAAACAAAAACTAAATAAAACCAACAAAACCAACAAAACAACCCACACAAACTTTAATAAAACACCATGACATCCCAAATGACCAACGAACGCAAAATGACATACCAATTCTGGTACGACCATTGGAAGAATCATAACTTTGCCTCAAGCGAAGACTCCGCCATAGGGCCTGTAACATGGGACGAGTTGGTAAAGAAGTTCGGTTCTAATATGATTGTGGACGGCCATATCGAGGGCATTATCAGAGTGGTAAACGATTTCGAAGAGACGCATATCACCGAATTCCCACCGCACGTAGACCCGGCGAACGAGAAATCTCTCTACCGCATCCACTTCGAAGGCGAGGACTTCGCGAACGACCTCCGATACCAGATAATAATGGACTTGAACGACGAGGACTTGGCAGCACTACACAAGAAGTACCCGACAGAAGATACCTTCAGTTGCGATGCCGACAAATGCGAAGACGGCACGAAAACACTGGAAGAAATCAAGTTGAGCACCTTCAAATATTGGTTCGAGTATTGGTCTGGCGTTGACTATGGTGACGATCTATTCGACGAACAAACGATGGAGGAACTCGAAGAAGAGTATGGGATGAAGAACATGGTCTACGCCTTGAAACAAGGATGGTTGAACTTCTACTATGGTGGAGGTGTTCTTGACGATATTGCCGGGTTCGAGTGCCCAGAGGACGAGACTGGCATCGTAGAGATGCATTTCGACGCCGAAAACATGGCGCAAGCCTCCAAGATGTTGATGGATGACACTGCCTACGAGGGACAACTTGAGGATGTCAATGATATGTGGGGTTACCCACTCGACGATGGTGAAACTGGTGAAGATGGTGATTCAAGCGACGACGAACTAGCACCACCAGCGCCCATAAAGCGCAAACGCGAAGACTCGGAAGGTAAACACAACGAGTCGGACTTCTTTACGAAAAAGCACAAGATGCAAAAAGGAGACGAGATCGTTGCCACCGCGACATCCGGCAAGCATGTTATTGAATTGGTAAAATTGGCCTACCCACGAGTCATTGCCACCACAGCAGAAGGAGACATTATGGAAAACGAAGACGGATCGATTATCTTTCCCAATGGAGCAACGTACCAATCCGAAGTTACTTCGGTCTATTCCGACTCGAGCATGCCCGGCGGTGTTATCGACGACAACGGATGCATCAAGAAGGACGCGCCAAACTTGGTCACTAAATGTTAGATGTAAATCTCGTAATGTACATATGTAAATATTAACAATTATTTTGTAGACATCCCACACATTGTTTACCTTTGCAAAGGAGTGATTTTTGATACATGTATGGAGACCGAGGGAAATTCTCACCGGAATAAAACCAAACGGTATTGCTCTCCACGTCCACCTCCACTGGCTCAAGTTTAGTGCTCTTCGGCGCTCGTATCGTCAGAGTCAGTTCGTATTCGTCTTCGTCGTTTCGTTTTCGTTTCAGAGGTGAGTAGGCCGGGCAGTACCACGTCGATTCGTTCGAGGCTGTAACAATTTTCGGCCAACCCAGACGTGATCCCATGAATTCATTGTAGTCGGGCATGCGATCGTCTTTTTCAATGTCCGCAAACATAGGGTGCGGTTCGACACAAGTTTCCCATCTCCAATATTCCGCTTCTTGAACAGCGCGTTCCACGATCCAATCGACAAAGGTTTCCATAAATTTCATTGTGATTTATATATTATAAATAGCTTTGGTTTCTATGCAAATGGTTTTTACTCGGTTGCGTTTGTGTCTTAAACAAATTATTACAAGACGATACAACTCGGAATTTTACGCTTGGTATGGGTACACACCCGAAGAAAAACTCATGACACGTACCAAATAATATTATTATATTATTATTATATATGGCCCGACACGCACGACATAATATTATTATAGTATTATATACGGACCGACACGCACAACTCGGGCCATTTTAAGATTATATCTTACTATTGTATGTACTGTGCCCGTTTGAGTAAAAACCCCGAACCGAGTAAAGTAGCGAAACCTAAAAGAAACCTAAACGAAACATATATAAAAAGCTGCCATCGAATATATATAAATACAGCCATGCCGAAACGCAAACGAGAAAACACCTGTTCCATTTGTATGGCGAAGGCGGAGACCCCGGCAAAATTATCCGGATGCAATCATATTTTCTGCAAGGACTGTATCTTAGAGTGGGCAAAGCGAGAGAATTCTTGTCCCAACTGTCGCGCCCCTTTCAAACATATCAAATGCGGAAGAAAGAAGACCAAGGTGAAAAATGCCAAGCAGCGACCAGATGAACCGGAGAGACAAGTCGTGCGCATAGGTCCGATGTTCTTTACCGCACAATTCATGGCGGAGGAACGGTTTCGAACTACTCTCCGTAGAGATGTTGAGCAGGGAATTACCGCGGCAGAATGCATTGTAAATCGTATTCGTAGGGATTTGGTTCGCCTTGATCGACTCACCCCGACTGGGATAATGGAGGTGATGCAACACAGAATTCCAATCCGTGAACGTCTCGCGGATGCATTGTCCATATGGAACATGAGGCGCGGCGCCAACAACGAGTCTGCCATAATTGTATCATAACATGCGCGGTATAAATGTAAATATAAATATGTAAAATGTTACCGTTGTTATTACCATTGTTTTTATACATCAATCAATCAACCTCGGACCAATGTCCATTTATCACAAGGGCTACTAATTCCAATATCAATATCAGCATAGACGATCTATTACAATACAATCGTACATGTGGAGTAAGTGAGTCTAGTCCGTCACCCAAATCGGAATGGATGAACATTCGGGAATTTATTGACAACGATGTGTACCACAACAAGTCCAAGCTTGAAGTTTACTTGAATCCCCCTAAAATTCTGTGGGGACCATCCGACCGCAACCATTACATGGAATATCAGCGGTGTATTCCCTTGGAGGTGTCCAAATCATTTGGATGCAAACACCGAATGCCGCTCATGTTTGGGTTAGGTGGAAAGTACGCAGGGTTACCGTTTCATTATCATATTCAAGTATACAACCAGTTGTTGTATGGCGAAAAGGTATGGTACCTGTTTCCTAGTGGACATCAACCTCCAGCCGGTGGTACCAATTTGGAATCCATCCGACGTATGATCCGTTCCGGTGCAACTCCCATAGTATGTGTACAAAAGGCCGGTGATGTGATGTACGTTCCGAATGGGTATTGGCATGCTACGGTAAACCGCAAAGTTTCCGCTTCTGTCGGTTGTTCTTCTTCCTCATAACATATAAAACATTTTGTACGTTACCCATTGTACTTTCTCCTTACCAAGCTTGTCTTTCCATTTGATCTTGATCTGTTTGTTCGTATCGTTTATTTCTTCCACGGTGATCACACGCTTGATTTCAATATGGTCGCCGACCTTTACCTTCAACATTTTAGAAACATAAGACTATATTTATAGCCATATATACAATACAAATGGTCCAGTCCTTTGCCGATGAATTCGTATCGTGGCCAGATGCCCCATTCTTTCTTCGACATGTCATGTCCATGAATTACGCCGGAAAAGTATACGCGGTCCTCCGGGGTATCGAGGCCGCCACCGAAGTATGGCTGGAGCACCCATGGCCGGCCATCTTGTTTATCACATATGCCATATTCATGACCTTGGGAATGTACTGGTACACCAGATTCTGGTCCCTAGAAAAAGACATCGATGCGTATTATGCCGCCGAATCTCGCCATTACCTTCAGGCTTATAATGTATCGGTTACGTTGGGGGCAGCTTTATATTACTTGGTCTTTGCTATCCTTTTCACTGTATCCCACACGTATGAACATCACCCGGTATCATTGTCCTTGGCGATATGGAACGCATGGTGTTGTATTAATTTAGTACTTGCTACACCATTATTTTAATTAAAACATGCCATTGCGCATTCGTATGGTATATTATAATACTGTTTCTTCTCTGCTTTCTTCCAAAGTCCCAACATGCTGGAATGTTTTTCCTCCGTTTCTTCCACCATCCATCCGTTCTTGAACCGACCGTAAAATATCACATCCATGTTATGATCTTGAACGCATCCAACACCGTCGATCACACCATCCTTCCAGTGAGGAGACGTGTACCTGTGGCCCATCCCATCCAAAGGATATTCCGTCACACCATACCCATGAAGGCGATCTCCCCTGCTGAATCCATATTCGTACACATGTCCATCTTTAAGACGCGTCTGAAAGTATTTACGTCCGTTACGGTATACCCCCCTCTCAATTACTTCACCACAGTGATAATATTCGTACGAACCATGCGCTACATTGTCTTCTGTCTCCACTTTCAACATTTTCTTCCCTGTTGCCCTGTCGAACATGAACATGTCTCCCCATATTGCACCATGGATAAATTCTCCCACGAAAATATGTTTCTCCCCGATACCATAACCATGCCCATTGTATTTATCCGAGGCGTCCAATTCCCATTTCATATCTACTGTTTCACCGAATAAATGCATCCCTTTGAACGAAACGAAGCACAATTCATACCCCTACGGTTCATATACTCTCAGTTTTTTTAACACTAAATTTAACATCCATACAGAAAATTTTTTCCATGTGTCCAACCCATGGTACGCGCATAGTATCGATAAATAAACCAGTCGGGCCATGTCGGTCATGATAGAAACTCCATACTAGACCCCCCTTAAAAAATGGAACATCACACACCATAGAACCCAAATGTCCAAAAACCCATGCTGTGTCATGTATGTCTATGGTGTGCACCTGCTGCCCACTATCTTCAGCCTAAAATAAATGGGCCTATGTCCCTGTTGACCCATTTGGAGAGAGACCCTCTATTTGAAATTTTTTTTTTTTTTTTATTTTTTATATATTACG
>Ga0206131_10000763_pt1 | contig 43129 bp, 32 predicted proteins | sample Helgoland_Spring_FD_148636 | JGI IMG/M metagenome (GOLD analysis project Ga0206131, IMG submission 148636) | Pelagic subsurface seawater microbial communities from Kabeltonne, Helgoland, North Sea - Helgoland_Spring_Bloom_20160517_1 | ecosystem: Environmental > Aquatic > Marine > Epipelagic ... | reverse complement strand
GTTGGAGCAAATCCTACAAAAGCTACATTTACATGGGATGCTTCAAATGGTTCTTATGAGTTTGTAAGATTGAAAGCTAGAGTTGACTCTATTTCAAATCCTTCAGGATCTGACTGGTTCCAAATTGGTGGATCTGGAGTTGCTTACGGGACGTTTACTAAGAATAAGAATGGTTTAGTTGCTGGTGAAACTTATAGAGCTCAAGCTAGAGCATTCTGTGATCCAAATGGAGGAGCTTACTTCTCATTAAGTTGGTCTCCATTAGTTTACTGGACTCAACCTGTTGTAAGAGTTGAGGGTGGAACGGCAATTGCTAACTTAGATGTTTATCCTAACCCATCAAGAGATGTATTTAACATTAGCTTTACAGCTCAATCGATACAAGATTTAAGAGTTAGAATACTTAATGTAATAGGAGAGGTGATCATCTCAGAAGATTTAGAGCAATTTGTTGGTGAGTACACTAAGAAAATTAACTTAGAGGAACATGCAAGAGGAATCTATTTCTTAGAGATAGAAACTAATGATGGAGTGGTTAATAAGAAACTTATTTTACAATAAGTCTAGATGATATTTTAAAATATTTAAAGCTCCTAACAGAAATGTTAGGAGCTTTTTTTGTATTATTTGTATATTTAAATAATTACTATATATTTTGAGTGTAGTTTGAAGTATAAAATAGCGAGGGACCTATTCGGGTAACTTTTGAGTTGTCATATCTAGTAGGATATAGTACTGCTACTCCGAAATAACTCTATTAATTAGCTTAATTGAGAATATTATACAAAATAAAACCCATAACATCAGCCGCTTCTTCTATTTTTTTACTTACTGGTGTCCCTAATCCATGTCCTGCATTAGTTTCTATTCTTATTAAAGTAGGGTTATTTCCTGTTTGTTTATGTTGCAAATGTGCTGCAAATTTAAAACTGTGTGCAGGAACTACTCTATCATCATGGTCTCCGGTTAGAACTAAAGTTGCAGGGTATTTTTCTCCCTTTTTTACATTATGTACTGGAGAATAATTATATAAATATTCAAACATTTCTCTGCTCTGTTCAGAAGTTCCGTAATCGTATGCCCATCCTGCACCAGATGTAAAAGTATGGTATCTCAACATATCTAACACCCCAACTGCAGGAAGTGCAACCTGAAACAATTCTGGTCTTTGTGTCATACATGCCCCTACTAAAAGCCCTCCGTTTGATCTTCCACTAATTGCCAAATTTTTTGATCTTGTGTATTTGTTTTCTATTAAAAATTCTGCTGCTGAAATAAAGTCGTCAAATACATTTTGTTTCTTCATTTTTACTCCTGCATCATGCCACTCTTTACCATATTCACCTCCACCTCTAAGATTTGCTACTGCATAAATACCTCCTTGTTCTAACCATACAGCATTTGTAACGGAGAATGAAGGCTTTAAAGAAATATTAAACCCTCCATAACCATATAAAATAGCAGGATTTGTTCCATCTAATTTTACTCCTTTTTTATACATAATACTTATCGGAATTTTTGTACCATCTTTAGAAGTGAAAAAATGTTGTTCGGAAACAAAATCTTCAGAATTAAAATCAATATTCGGAGACCAATACAATTCAGATTCTCCAGTTTCTACATTGTATTTAAAAGAAGAGCTTGGAGTAATGTAATTACTAAAATTATAGAAAATTTTTTGCTGATCTTCTTTACCTCCAAATCCTCTTACATTTCCTTTGCCAGAAAATTCTACTTCTCTAACTAATTCTCCATCATACTTATATTGTAGTATTTTTGAGTTTGCATCTGCAAAATACTTTGCAAAAAAGTACCCACCTCCTTTAGATATACTTAATACATCTTTAGTTTCAGCAATAAAATCTCTCCAATTTTCTACCTGAGGATCATTTGCATCTACTGTAATAAGTTTCTTATTTGGAGCATTAAGATTAGTAGATATAAATAACTTACTTCCAATGTTGTGAGATATATAACTATTACTCTCAAAATTATTTGTTATTTGAATTATTCCAGTGTTCTCTTTATTTCTATCTTTAATATACAGATTATTGCCAGAAGTTGTTTTAGATGCACTAATAACCAGATAATTTTGATCTTTGGTAATATAACCACTGACATATCGGAATTTTTCGTTCTGACCAAAAATAATTTTGTCGTTCTCTTGAAGAGTGTTTAGTTGATGGTAATATAATTTATGTCTATCTGTTTTGTCTGATAAAACTGAGTTTTCAGGTTTGTCGTAAGAAGAGTAGTAGAAACCTTCATTACCATTCCAACTTATTGCAGAAAATTTCACATCTAATAAGGTGTCTCCCACCATATTTTTACGTTCCGTTTCTATAACAATTACTTTTCTCCAGTCTGACCCTCCTTCTGAAATAGAGTATGCCAGCAAGCTACCATCTTCCGAAAAAGATATTCCAGCTAAAGAAATAGTTCCATTTTCTGAAAATTGGTTAGGATCAATAAATACTTCCTCTTTTCCTTCTCCTTTTTTTCGGCACAAAACATACTGATTTTGCAACCCATCATTTTTATAAAAATAGGTGTAATTTCCCTCAATAAAAGGAGTCCCAATTTTTTCATAATTCCATAATTCTTCTAATCTATTTTTAAAAATTTTTCTTTGTGGAATTTGATTTAAATAAGAAAAAGTAAGTTCATTTTGTTTTGTAATCCAATCTCTGACCTGTGGAGAAGTGTCGTCTTCCAACCATCTGTAAGGATCTTCTACCTTAATATCAAAATAAGTGTCTGTTACTATAATTTCTGCTGTATTAGGATATTCTATTTGTCCAGATGAATGAAAAAAGAATAATATAAATGATAAAAAAATAAAAATATGTTTCATATAACAATATTACAAAAAATTATTTCTATTAGTAATTTCACATCAGAAAATTGAATTAATTTCTTATGTTGTTTTAATTGATTGGTTAACGGTACAAAAAGTGATGCAAATTTTGCTTGTAAAGTTTACTGTTATCCAGTCAAAGGGTAGATATTGTAATTCTGCTAATCCGACTTAATAAACAGAAAACCAACTCAATTGTGCAGGTTTCTTTTATTCATTTCTAGTATAAACACTCACCTCAGTTAAGAACTTTTTTTTATATTTTAGCAAAAAAAAACAATTATGCATTTAGCCCTAAAAAAACTCAACTTTTTCATTCTTTTTTCATTTCTAACAACTTATATATGTGCACAGGAAAATTTAAATAACAGCAAATTTAAACAACTTCACGAGGAACTCCCAACTCCAAATGTGTATAGAACTGCTAGTGGTGCTCCTGGGCATGAATATTATCAACAAAAGGCAGACTATGAAATCAATGTTGCATTAGATGAGGAAAAAAACACAATATATGGAGATGAAATAATAACTTACACTAATTATTCTCCTGATGTTTTAAATTATTTATGGGTTCAGTTGGATCAAAATGTACGTGCTAAGAATTCTCATGGTCAGCTTACAAGTACAGGTAGTATGAAAAACAATATGAGCTTCAGAAATATTAAGAGAATGCATGATAGAATGAATTTTGATGGAGGCTTTAAACTTGAAGAAGTTAAAGATATGTACAATAATCAATTATCCTACATAATTAATGAAACAATGATGAGAATAGAGCTTTCTAAACCATTAAGAAAAGGGCAAGCATTTTCATTTAAAATTAAATATTCGTACAATTTAAATGATAGAATGAAAATTGGAGGTAGAAGTGGCTATGAATACTTTGAAGATGAAGGTAATTCAATCTTTACAATTGCTCAATTTTTTCCTAGAATGGCAGTATATAATGAAGTAGAGGGTTGGCAGAATAAGCAATTTCTTGGAAGAGGAGAGTTTACTCTGCCTTTTGGAGATTATAAAGTGAGTATAACTGTACCTTCTGATCATATAGTTGCTGCAACTGGAGAGTTAATAAATGCTCGATCTGTTTTAAGTGAAACCCAAATTAAACGTTGGGAAAAAGCTAAAAATAACTTCTTTGATCCAGTAATTATTGTTACTGAAGAAGAAGCAAAGGAAAATGAAAAAGAAAAGAGTAAATCACAAAAAACATGGACTTTTGAAGCTAAAAATGTTAGAGATTTTGGATGGGCAAGCTCCAGAAAATTTATTTGGGATGCTATGGCTGTAGATATTTCTGGGGAAACAGTTATGGCTTATAGTTTCTATCCAAAAGAAGGAAATCCTCTTTGGGAACAATACTTACTAGAGTTGTTGCACACTCACTTAAAGTTTACTCTAAATATACTATAGATTATATTTATCCTCAAGCTACATCTGTTCATGCTAAAAGTATCGGAATGGAATATCCAATGATTTGCTTTAATTTTGGAAGACCTGAATCAGATGGAACTTATTCAAAAAGAACAAAGTATGGTATGATTGGGGTTATTATTCATGAAGTAGGTCATAATTTTTTTCCAATGATAATCAACTCTGATGAACGGCAATGGACTTGGATGGATGAAGGTCTAAATACTTTCTTACAATATATTACTGAACAAGAGTTTGAAAGAAACTATCCATCCAGAAGAGGTCCTCCAAATAATATTGTTGAATATATGAAAGGTGATAAAAGTGGTATATCACCTATTATGACTAATTCAGAGTCGATATTACAATTTGGAAATAATGCTTATGGAAAGCCTGCAACAGCATTAAATATTCTACGTGAAACTATTATGGGTAGAGAGTTGTTTGATTATTCTTTTAAAACCTACAGCGAAAGATGGGCGTTTAAACACCCAACACCCGCTGATTTCTTTAGAACAATGGAAGATGCAAGTGCAGTTGATCTAGATTGGTTTTGGCGTGGATGGTTCTACACTAATGATCATGTTGATATTTCTCTTGATAAAGTTAATTGGTTTAAAATAAATACTAAAGATCCTGAAATTGAAAATACCATATCCAAAAAACAATTAGAAAATAAAAACACATATATAGGAATAAGTAAAAATCAATCGTCAATTCCAAAAACTGTTACTGAATTAGATAATCAATCAATAGACTTTTACACAACTTATGATCCTTTTAAAACAGATATCTTTGATAAAGAAGATTATATTGAATATATGAAAAGTCTTGACACTGATGAGAAAGATATATTAAAATCAGACAAAAATTATTATGAACTTCATTTTTCTAACATAGGTGGACTAGTAATGCCCATTATTTTAGAGTTTACCTTTATTGATAGAACAACTGAAATCATAAGGATTCCTGCTGAAATTTGGAAGAAAAACTCTAAACAAGTTAAGAAAATATTTATTCTTGACAAAGAAGTTACTAATGTTAAATTAGATCCTTTTTTAGAAACAGCTGATGTTGATTTGAATAATAATTCTTGGCCAGATAGAAATGAACCAACAAGATTTCAAATTTTTAAAGAAAATTATAAAAAGAAGGAAAATCCTATGCAAAGAGCTATAAGTGCAGAAGAAAAAATAATGAATAAATAAACTATGTTTAAATCTTTAATTTATATAACATTACCGCTAATACTTTCTTTTCATGATTTTCATGTTACTCATACAACTTTACATTATAATAGTGATTTAGAAAATTTGGAGATTACTATTAAAGTTGCAATTGAAGACTTGGAACTATCTTTGGAAAAAAAACAACTTAAAATTGGAAATTTAAATGAAAAAGAATCTGCTGATGAAATAATTGAAAGTTATTTTAAAAATCATTTAAGCATTTATGGAGATAACAAAATTATTAACTATAAATGGGTGGGAAAAGAAATATCAGAAAATCTACACGACATATATATATACTTTGAAATATCAAATTTTAATCAAAACAAAAAAATAAAGTCGTTAATTTTAGAAAATACGATTTTTATTGAAACAACAGATAATCAATCGAATATAATGTTGATTGAATTTGGAGATAATGATTATAACTTGACATTTACAAAAGATCTTAATAGACAAAAAATCTTACTTACCAGATAGTTTTGTCTTACGTTAGTAGAATTCAGATAATTTCTTAAATTTACTTAAGTAGATTGTTTAGCTGTGTTATAAGTGGTGAAAATCTAATTTTTAAAGCTTACTTTAATCTAGTGAAAAGGGTATAGGTTTTAATCTTGCTACTACTTCTCAAAAAAAAACCCACTCACAGGAGTGGGTTTTATTATTGGTGGGCCTTTCTGTCCTTATTTCGAGCTTTTTTCAGAGAATTAATACGTTGAATATGTAAGTATTTTTTTAGATATAAAAATTGTTTTATGTGTCTTGAATCTGTCAGATTTATTTAAATAAGGTATTGTCAGTTTCAATAATCTATATATTCTTGTAACATAAAATAATAATAATTTAAAAAAATGAAAAAATGAAAAAAAAATTACTAATATCAACATTTGCTTTGCTTATCTTTTCTGCACAAGCTCAAATAACAGTTGTTCCTTGCGATTCTATCGATATTACTGTTGATGCTAATTCTTCACAATATCAGCCAACTTTTTCATCGAATTGGATACAAAGTAGTATTTATAATAATGGAACGTTATCTCCATATTTTGCTACTTCCACTTTATCTGGCTTTCCAGCAGCAATACTTTCAGAAGATTCAGCATTTACTCACAATGTTACAAATATGAGCCCATCAGGTATTCCTTATGATACTTTAATAGTTTGTTTTGCAGTTTCTGGTATTGATTCACTTGCTAATACGCCTGGTGGTGTATTTGCCACGTGGTCATGTGGACTCAGTTTCTCTGGTGTTCTTGAGTATTGTCAGTCTTTTGTTTGGGATGGTTCGAGTTGGAATAGCATAATTAATACTCCACCACCACCACCAACACCTTCATGGGATTGTGATCCAACAATTGGATGTTATGATCCAGGTACTGGAAATGGAACTTATACGACATATGCTGATTGTGATACAAACTGTAGTAGTAATAATTGGAGTTGGAATAACTTTACTATTTGCGACTCTTTAGACATTGAAATAGTTTCATCTACTGCTAATTCGGTAACACTAGGTACAAATCTTACAAACTTACCTTATTCAGGACCTGTATCATATGAATGGGCAGAGTTTAATACTAATGGTAATGGTATTTTTGTTGTTGATACAACTGCTAATCCAACATTTAATTTAAATGTGCTGGATACAACTATTTATTTTCTAACTGTGATTTTAGTAGATACAACAGGTATGACTTGGAATTGTATGTTTCCAGTAGCTGTATTCAATGATGGTAATCAATGGATTGCTTTAAAAACCGAATCGCCTACAACTAACACTTTAAATGTTACTCCGGTTAATGATAAAAAACTCTTAAGGATAATAGATGCTTTAGGAAGAGAAGTTAGTAGAATTGAAAAAAATACATTATTATTCTACATCTATGATGATGGGAGTATTGATAAGAGAATAATTAGATAGATTTTTTCTTAATGAGAAGAACGGTTGTTTTTATATATCTTTTTGTATTTATATCGTCTATAAATATAAATGCACAATCTGTTAGTGTTAAAGGAGTTATTCATGCTGATACAATTCAGATCAATACTCCTTTTTCACTATCTTTTTACTTTGTAAATACAGGAGCAGATACATTATTTATGGACTCGATTACTGCTAATGTTGGAATTAGTCCTCCTGGAATGCCACCTGTACCAATTCAAATGTACTTTTTGTTAAATATTCCTCAAAGTATTTTTGTTCCGGGGGACAGTATTTTGTTTTTAGACCCTCAAATACCAATGTTAGCTCTATCAACTGGTGATCATATTGTTACAATATGGCCATCATCTATTGTCCCCATTATTACTGATACTAGTTTTACGGATATACATATTAAATCAACTATTTCTAATATTAATGAAAATCTAACTCAAAATATCGGCAAATTTAAAGCTGATATTTATGATCTCAAAGGTAGAAAATATGATAATATTAATAGTATCCCTGCTGGATTAATATATATAAGAGATTCTAAGAAATATATTAAAATTAAAGAATGAATTCTCGATTAGAAACAGTAATAGATTCGCTTTCTAAGGAAGAGGTTAGATTTTTTAAATTATTTCTAAATAGAACTGTTAGCGCTAGTCGAAAAGATGTAAATCTTTTTGATTTTCTGAGAAAGAGAAAACGTGATTACAAAACTAAAGATTTATTAAAGAAACTAAATACAAGTGCAGGTAATTACTATACTTTAAAAAATCGACTTTATCATGAATTAAATAATTCAATGGTTTGGCAACATATTTGGAAAGATCAACAGTCTAAGTCATTTAGTTTTGTTTTACTATCTAGAATTTACAAGAATAAAGGTGAATTAGAACTATCTTTTAATTACCTGAAAAAAGCGGAAAAAGAAGCTTTAGATTCAGATTTATATGAAATATTATCTATTATTTACTCAGAAGTACTGCATCTTTCACATGAGCTTATATCAATTGATGTTGATTATTATATTGAGCAAAAAAGAAAAAATATTAAGACTCTATCAGAAATTGATGAGATAGATTTGTTATTAACTAAGATTATGTATGATGTGAAAACAAAGCAAAATTTTAGTAATTCAAATATTTCTATTTTTAAATTGCTTAAATCAAAATACAATAAGATTTCTAGAGATAATAATCTGCTAAAAAATTCAAGATTTCGAATAAAGCTATTTAATATGTATAGTCGTTTATTGCTTAATAAAAGAGACTATAATTCATTGGAGATTTTTGTAATTAAAAGTTATGATGAATTTGAAATAGATAAGTTATTTGATAGATATAATCATAACGATAAATTAACAATGCTAACTTATATAGCCAATTGTTTATTTAAAACTAATAAGTATAATCAATCTTTAAGGTACGCAGAAATCTTGCTAAAAAATATGTGTGAATATGATTCTTTCCTTTATGACAAATACTTATTCTATTATTATAATATTTTAGTGCAAAATTATTCCATAACCGATAAAGATAAAGCATTAGATTATTTGGATAAAGCAAGTAAGAATGAGGTGATAAAAAAAATACCAGCTTATAATTCATTCATATATTTAAATCGTTCACTTATTTTTTATGATCTTGATGATTTTAAAAGATCTAAGCAAAATATCTCGAGATTAATTATGCAAGAAGATTTTTTATTTTTAGACAAATCTTTTCAGCTAAAAATATTAATTACTAGTGTTATTATCATTTATAATATTTCTAAAAAACATGCTAAAGAAAAGATAAATGAAATTAAAAATAATTATAATACTCTTTTAAAAACAGAAAATCATTATAGAGATACAATGTTCTTGGAATTAATTTCTAAAAAGTTAAGCGCTAGTGATTTGGTAAAAGATAAAGATATATTTTTGTCAAATATTACTGATGAAGAATCTAAAGAATTAGATATAATTGGCTATAATAGTTGGGTTAAAGAGTATATTTAGTATAAATAAAAACCACTCAATTGAGTGGGTATCTTTTTCGTTGGCTTCTTTGTACCAGTTTCGAACTTTCTTAGAAAATTATTAAGTTAATTTTCCATTTATATTTTAACAACAACCACAACTTTTTTGAGAAACGTGATTTTCTAATTTTTTAATATTACAAGAATAAACAGGGTATTTAGCAAGAAATATTTCTGCTAACATAGTATTAGAAACATAATTATCTGCTCCAAATTTATTTCTTAATGTAGCACCAAATTCTTTAATGGTATAAAGTTTTTTTTCTAGCCCTAATGGGTTGTCATTATTTTCTTTCATAACTATTTTTTAGTTGATATCAAGTTCTTTATTTACATCTTTTTTAATAAAGATTCTTTAATCATATTCTCAATCTATACAGCAGCTATCTTTTGAACATTTACAAAACCTGAGATTATAAAAATGTAAAATAATTATAGCTGCTGCAGGTATATATATAAAGTTTTTAGGCGCATTAATAATTTGAAATGTGTGGTTTAAGATAGTAAAAAGTAAGATAAACCATGAGATCCAAAAGCCTATTTTCATATAATTTGAGCTTATATTTTTAGTTACAAAATAAATAGCAATAAATGAAATAATTAAAAAGAAATAATCAATTATCTGCCACCACAATGGAGCTTCAGAGCAACAGGATGCTGAACATGCTTTAGCAATAAATAGAAATGGTGTTCCAATACAATGTATCATACATAATGAGCTAGCTATTATACCAACATTGTCTAAAGAAAATGAGTATGTTCTCATATAATTAATTTAATAATATTTTTGCAAATATATACAGATATGTAAAAAATCGCAATTGATTTGCGTTTTTTTTGTATTATTTAGATATTTAATTAATTACTATATATTTTGAATTTAGTTTGATGTATAAAATAGCGAGGGACCTATTCAGGTACCTTTTGCGTTTTCATTTCTAGTAGGAAATAGTACTACTACACCGAATTTTTTAAAATTTATTTTTAAATAAGTGTTTTAAACCCGATTTTAAAAACGGTACTACAGGAAGACTAGTCATTATTTTTAAATCATCTTTTAAAGAACTTTCATTTCCTAAAAAAGACAGTATTTTATCTACATTGTTTTTTTTAAACAAGATTGTAAAAACTTCTCTTCCTTCCATTTTTTTTGAGATTAATACTTCTATTAATGTCCTGTCATACCATTCAAACATTTTATCTCTTAAATTTTTTTTTGGACTTGGTATTGTGTTATTTAATAGATTTTGTATTATTATATCTGAGTTTTTTTGAATAAACTGAAATGTATATCCACTACTAGCCTTTGTATAACCTCCTGTTGTGCCAATATTTATTATAGATTTTGATAATTTATGTTTTCTTTCAAATTGAGCCAATGACATAGGTATAATTCCAAACTCTTTGTGTATAACTTCATAATTTTCAATATTTAAATATTTTGAGATATACTTCTTTAGTTCAATTTCATATTCATTTTTTTTAAGAGTTTTTTCACTAAAAAGAGTATATTCAATTAAAGCCTCATTTTTAGTTATTGGAAGAAGGTACATGAATGTTGTACCATGTTTTTGACTAACTCTAAAATCCATTAATCTGCCAGTATTACAATCGAATGAGCCTTCTTTACTTTTTATAAACCAACCTTCAAAGTGTTGTAAAATTGAGTTTTTATTAGTTATTTTAGGAAGAAAAAGATTTGTAGAATTAAAAATATACTCTGCAAAGTATTTAGATTTATCTGTTATTAACATTCCTTTTTGGTTATTTGTATCAATTCTTAAAATGTTTTCCTTTTTGAATGTTACATTTATAAATTTTTTTGAAAAGGCTAAGACAAATGAATAGAAGTCAACTCCTCTAATCATTTTATATGTATATTTATTTAGACTTAATTTTTTTGTAAAGTTATCAGAGAAAAACTGTAGTGATTTCCATTTTTTATAAACAATTTCATCAAAAAGACCATTTTTTCTTTCCCAATAGCACCAGGTTCTATCATTATTGATTTTTTTAGTTTTATCAATAACTAGAATTTTTTTTGACTTTAGTGTTGGTGTTCTTAAAATTCTGTAGAGTAAACTCATTCCTGAACATCCACAACCAGCAATTATATAATCATATTTTTCATGATCATTCATAAATGAGATGTAGTTTAATTATTCTTGCTAATTTACAAAATAAAATGAATAATTTTATGCTTAAATAAAAACAAACTACTTTTTCATATTTTCTAATTATTAATTATAATATTACTTAATTTTGCGACAATAAAAAATTATATATCAAGTATAAATCAATAAAATTATATTTAACAAAAATATGTCCAAAAAAATAATTATTATAGGATCAGGAGTTGCTGGATTAGCAAGTGCAATTAGATTATCCAGTAATGGTTATTCTGTGACAGTTTTTGAGTCCAATACTTATATTGGTGGAAAAATTTCTGAAATAAATGAAAATGGCTATAGATTTGATACTGGCCCTTCTCTTTTTACAATGCCTGAATTAATTGATGAATTAGTCAAAATTGGGTATAAAAATCCTAATAAAAAATTTGATTACAAAAAAATTGATACTACATGTAGTTACTTTTTTGATGATGGTGTTATTTTAAATGCTTATTCTGAAAATAAAAGATTTATTGATGAGGTTTCAAATAAACTTAATGTTGATTCAAAAATAACACGTAAATATTTAAACTATGTAGCGTTTTTATTTAAATCAACTAATAAAATATTTATTGAAAAATCTTTACATAAATTATCAACATATCTTTCTGTTAAAACATTGTTTTCGTTTTTAAAAATACCCTTTTTGAGTATATTTAAATCGATGAATAAGACAAATACCCAGAGATTAAAAAACCCTAAGCTAATTAAAATTTTTAATCGATACGCAACTTATAATGGTTCTAATCCATTTGTAGCCCCTGGTATATTAAATGTTATTTCTCATTTAGAGCTTAATGAAGGAGTTTTTTTACCAAATAAAGGAATGAGATCGATAGTAGATTGTCTTTATGAAATTTGTATAAAAAATGGCGTTGTTTTTAAGCTTAGCTCCAAAGTTGATAAAATTGATTTAGTAAATAATATAGTTAATGGTGTTTATTCAAATAAAGAGTACTATTCTGCTGATCTTGTTATTTCCAATATTGATATTCACTATGTGTATAATCATCTCTTAAATAAGCCTCATTATTTAAGTAGACACACAAGAAATAACCGATCAACTTCAGCAATTATTTTTTATTGGGGAGTAAAAAGAACATTTGAAAAGCTAACACTTCATAATATCTTGTTTGCGAGAGATTATGAAATGGAATTTAATGAGATTAAAAGCTCTCAAAATATACAGAGTGACCCTACTGTTTATATTAACATAACATCTAAGCATATAGTCACAGATGCGCCAAAAAACTCTGAAAACTGGTTTGTAATGATTAATGTTTCTCATAATAAAGGTCAAAACTGGGAGTTGTTAGTGCAAAATGCTAGAGAAAAAATTATAGATAAAATTAATCGTTTTTTAAATACTGATATTGAAAAATTTATTGAATATGAAGAGTATATGGATCCAACTAGCATTGAATTTAAGACAGGTTCTTTTCAGGGTTCTTTATATGGTTCTTCTTCCAATGATAGAATGTCTGCTTTTTTGAGACATCCAAACTTTATCAATAAAATAAAAAATTTATATTTCTGTGGAGGTACTGTCCATCCAGGTGGCGGTATTCCTTTAGCTCTAAATTCTGCAAAAATTGTTGCAAAAGAAATTATTTCTAATGACAAAAAATAAGGATATAGTTGGCTTCTTTTTAATTGTATTACATGTAGCTGGAGCTATAGGTTTGTCAACTGAATACACAAGTAATCTTTTTTTGTCTGTTGTGCCATATAATCTGATTTTAACATTCTTATTATGTTTTTTTTATGTGTCATTTAAAAAATATTACATACCTATTTTTTTGATAGTTTTGATTGGTTTTTTCATTGAGGTTATTGGTGTAAAAACAGGTGCTTTGTTTGGTGCGTATTCTTATGGTGATACTTTAGGTTTTAAAATTTTAGAAGTTCCATTTGTTATTGGGTTAAATTGGTTAATACTTTGTTTGTCAATATTTAGTTTGTTTGCTGTTGTTTTTAAGAATAAATTTTTATTGCTTTTATTTTCTTCTATTTCGATGGTTTCGTTGGATTTTATAATTGAGCCAGTGGCAATAGAGTATTCTTTTTGGTCTTGGTCTGATAGCTCTATTCCTATTCAAAATTATATTATGTGGTTTTTTATAAGTTTAGTAATGCATTATATATTATTAAAATATAGAATCAATGTTCATTACAAGCTTGGGGTATATGTTGTTTTATCACAATTATTTTTCTTCAGTTATTTACTTATATTTATTTAAAAAATATTGTTAATTATTTTATTTAAATGTAATTCTGATTAACAAAATAGCGAGGGGCCTATTCGGGGACCTTTTGAGTTTTCATATCTATTAGTGATTAGTCTTGCTACACCGACTTTTAGCCTACTAAAAATCATAAGAATTGCTCTCGCAGTTCTTTTTTTATTTTACTGAATTTTAGCCTGTTATAGTGTTACTGACTATACTTCAATTAGTTGATACAATTAAATTGTATTAAAAACTATAGATACTTTCAATTTTGCAAGAATTTTTATAATATATAGCTTTAAACATTTAATAAATATATTAATTATATTTGTATAACAATTTAACAATTTATTTAAATTGTTATACATTTGCATAAAAATAATAAAATAATAAAAAAATGAAAAAATTCGTAAATTACGTTGTCATATCATCTATGATAGTTTTAACATCCTGTGGTGGTTCTGGCTCTAAAGAAACAACTTCAAAAAATAACGAAAATCCTATTTTAGTTAATGAAGAAGCTGCTGAAAAGGTTTGGAAAGATTTTACTGTTAGGGGAGTGGGTAATACAATGTCAGAAATGAAATTTGATATTGGGAATATTACTGTTGAAGAAGGGTCTTGGGTAAGAATTACGTTAGTAAATGAAGGTATAGACAATGCTATGCAACATAATATTGTATTTGTTAATTATGGTACAAGAAAAGAAATTGCCAGTCAGGCGATATCAGCAGGTTCTAGTATGCAATATGTTCCTAATAATGAAGATGTAATTGCAGCATCAGATTTAGCAATGCCGGGTGAAACGGTAGTATTAGAATTTGAAGCTCCTTTAAAGGGAAATTATGAATACTTATGTACTTATCCGGGACATGGTGAGATTATGAGAGGTTATTTCTTTGTTAAATAATAATAACTAGAAATAAAATCATTAGTATAATTTATTTGAATTACTTGGCAAATATTAATTTATTAAGTTTGTTTTATTAGATTAGTTAGCGGAACTTAAAGTGGTGCAATTACTTGTTTTGAAGCATACTGTTATATAGTGAAAAGGGTAGAGGTTGTTATCCTGCTGCCCATACTTTTATCTAATAAATTTAAAAGTGCTATGCTTAGCATAATACTTTATTCTTTTTTAAATATGTTTGTCCCAAACTAACCAATACATATCTAATTATGCAAAAACTAATTTACACACTATTTGCGGTATCAGTTATATTTACAGCTTGTAAGAAGGAAGATGAAGAGCCTGCTAACTCAGGAAATAATAATAATTATAATACTTCAATTATTGGTGCTTGGACAATAAACACATTAATTTTAGAATCTAACATAAGTAGCGATACATTGCTTCCTGAAGATATAGGTTTTTTTTCTAATTTAAATTTTAGTGCTAATGGCATATTATATGAAACCTATGCTAATGGTGAGATTGATACAAATGAATGGGTTATTATAGCGGATTCTCTTTATATTGGTGAAGACGGTGAAGATTTTGTAGCTCAGCATCAGGTAACTAACACTAATTTAATTTTAAGTGGGTTTGTAGATGAGAATATGTTTGGAGCAGATATTCTCATAGTTAATGGAACAAGAGATTAACAATAAACTAAGATGAAAAATTTAATACTTATATTACTTTGCTTGCCTATGTTAATTTTAGCACAACAGACTTATGTGCCTGATGATAATTTTGAGGCTTATTTAGAAGCTAATGGAATGGGTAACGGAATAGCTAATGATAATCATGTAACTACTGCAAATATTAGCACGGTCCTTTCATTAGATGTTTCTTCTAAGAATATTTCAGATTTAACTGGTATTGAAGATTTTATATCTTTAACAAGTATACATTGTTCCAATAATAGTCTTACCTCATTGGATTTAAGTTACAATATAGATCTACAGACCATTTATTGTTCTGAAAATTATCTAACTTCTATAGTATTAAGCAACAATTTAACTCTATTACATTTTTCATGCGATAATAATAATTTAACTTCTTTAGACCTATCAACTATTTCAATTGCACTTACTCTTGACTGTTCCTATAATCAGTTGACGACATTAGATGTAAGTCAAACTGGATTAATTGGTTTATTATGCACAAATAATTTATTAGATTCTTTGGATGTGAGCCAAAATTACAATCTTATTGGATTACATTGTTCCAACAATAATTTAACTGAATTAGATGTAAGTAATAATACATTCCTTACGATTTTATTTTGTGATCATAACCAATTAACAAAATTAGATATGAGTAACGGAAATGCACAAAACATCTCCCATGATGGCTGGTCTTATCAGTTTGATCCAAGAACAAATCCATTAAGTTGTATCAGCGTCACATCCTCAGACTTAAACTGGGTAAATACTAATTTAAGTTCCTCTATATATATCAATAATTCTATGTACTTTTCTGATAGTTGTATTATTTCCCCACCTCCTGTTAATATTCAAGAAAATATTAGCAGTAAAGAAAAAATTAAAACAGTAGACTTTTGGGGAAGAGAATCAAAAGGAAAGTTGAATCAACCACTACTCTACATATACGATAATGGTACAGTAGAGAAAAAAATAATTATTGAATAAATAAAAACCCACTAAATTGAGTAGTTTTTTTTGGTAGACTTCTCGGACCTTATTTCGAACTTTTTTAAGAATTTATTGAGTAAGTTTGTGTAATGAGAAAACTACTAATTATATTACGACTTACCTGTTTTTAAAGTCGTGTATAAACTCATTTTATCAAAAAAATATAATTAATATTAAAAAAATTAAAGAATGAAGAAAAAAGTTTTGTTAACGGGTATTTCAGGTTATATAGGAAATCACTGTGCTGTTGAATTATTAAAGAATGGATATTCTGTTAGAGGTTCTGTAAGAAGTTTGTCAAAAAAAGAAAAAGTAATTGAAGCTATTAGTAAAGAAATAGACCCTAAAGATAATTTAGAATTTTGTGAACTAGATCTTTTAAAAGATAAAGGTTGGGATAAGGCAATGGAAGGTTGTGAATTTGTTCTTCATGTTGCATCTCCATTTGTAATGATAGAGCCAAAAGATGAAAATGAATATATTAAGCCTGCAGTCGATGGAACACTGCGCGCTCTAAAAGCTGCTAAAAAATCAGGCATTAAAAGAGTTGTTTTAACCTCATCAATGGTTTCTATGTTAGAAGATGCAGATAAATCTATTAACATAGATCATAATTCATGGTCAAATGAGAAAGCAAAAAATATTTCTGCTTATGCAAAGAGTAAAACATTAGCTGAAAGAAGTGCTTGGGATTTCATCAACAATCAAAATCTGGAAAATCCTATGCAGTTATCAGTAGTTAACCCTGGACCAGTATTTGGGCCAACACTTTCAGGTAATTTAGAGGGTGCATCTATGGGTATGTTCAAAAATATGATTGTTGGAAAAATGCCTATGGTTCCTAAGTCTTCAATTAATATGTCTGATGTTAGAGATGTAGCTAAAATTCATGTTCTCGCGCTTGAAAATAAAAATGCAAATGGAAAAAGATTTATTGTAACTACAGAAAAACCTTATGCGTTTCAAGATTTGGCGCAAATTTTAAAATCTAATGGTTATGACAAGGTGAGTACTAAATTAGCCCCAAATTTTTTGCTAAAATTTATTGGTAATTTTGATAGAGAAGCTAGAAGTATGAGAGCTTTTATTGGCAAAACTTACAATGGTGATGTTTCATCTACTATGAAAATATTTAATTGGAAACCAATAAGTTTTGAAAAAACTGTTTTAGACACTGCTAAATCTATTAAAGGTTTAATTTAGTAAATGAAACCCATTCAATTATTGGGTTTATTTTTGTTGGATCTCATAGGCCTAATTTCGAACTTTTTTAATTTTGTATTAAACAATCAATAAAATCTGTTAGCATATGTAGTAAAAGTCCAATTCCAATTATATTGAAAGGTTTTCGAAAGAAACTTATTATAATATATACAGCTATAGCATAATATGTATGTAGTGGATGAAAATTAATACTACATCTATCTTCTTGGTAAATTGGATTAGCAAGTAAATGATCTAAATCAACTATCATGGTTAAGAGCATAATCAAATACACTTTTTTCCAATTTTTTCTGAAAAACACAAATGCAATTAAAAGTGGGAACACAAAATGCAAAGAATAATGTATAAAAAATTGTGTCATCTTTTTCCAATGCCTAAATTAATTTTAGGTACCACTAATATTGAACAAATATATTAAAAATCTCTCTCAAATTTTGTGAGGGATTTTTATTGGGCCACTCGGTCCTAATTTCGAACTTTTTTAGAAAATTAATTTCTTTGGATATGTAAGGGAATACCCTTAGAAGTAGAGAGATAGCTGAAAAATATCTTTATAATTGCAAAAAATAAAGAACTATGAAAAGATTATACTGATATTAGCTATTTATTTTAGATTAACTCAAATAAAACAAAATGCATAATAAACTTAACCTACTTTTAGTTGATTGATTAGCGGTGCAAAATGTGGTGCAAATTTTAGTTTTAAAGCTTGCTGTAATCTAGTGAAAAGCGTAGAGGTTGTAATCATGCTACTCCAATGTTTTCTATATATAAAGAGATATAGTTATACCAAACTTCTTTCTTTCTTTATCTGTTCATAAGCTTCTTTTACCGCTAGAAATTTTTGAGTGGCAAGTTTTTTAATATCCTCACTAACTCCTGTCAATTTATCTGGGTGGTATTTTAGAGCCATCTTTCTGTAGGCTTTCTTTACTTCAGTATCTGTTGCATTTTTATTGACTCCTAAAATTTTATACCATTTTACAGAATTAGCAGTGTTCTTGCCTACTAACATTGACTTTATAGATTCAAAATCAAAAGAATTAATATTCATATAGTTTGAAATTCTTTTGATTGTTTCAATTTCTTTTAAATGAATTTCATTATCAGAAGCAGCAACCCCAAATAAAAAATGGATTATTTCTAATCGTGAAGAGTGATTGATATGAGTGTTGATCTGAATACACACTTGTCTTAACTTAGAGTTTAAATCCTGTTTATTTAAATTGTTGAAAATTTTAAAATATTCATTAGATTTTTTTGTGCCAAATGTATTAGTAAAGAATTGCTTTACATAATTTAGCTCTGACTGTAATATTTTTCCATCTGATTTTATTACCATCGAAGAGAGTATAAGTAAAGATATTTCGAATGCTTTTTGATTATCAACTTTTTTGTTAAACAAATTTTTTCCTAAATAATATCCTATTATTCCTCCTATTGGTCCTGCAAAAAACCATCCTGTAGCTGCCCCTATCCATTTAGTATTTGACATTTTTATTTTTTTACAAATTTATTTTAAAAAATAACTGATGACTCAGAAAATCAAATTAATTTCTTAAGTTGATTTTAGTAGATTGATTTCCGACACAAAACGTGATTTGAATTTAGTTTTGAATCCACCTACAATCTAGTGTTTAGGGTAGCGATTATAACCTTACTGTTCCGACTTTTTTCTTTTTATAATTTCTCATAAATTTTTTATATTATTGTAGAATGAAAAAATTACTACATCTATGAAAATAAGATTATTAATTTTTTTTATAATCTTTAAAACTACTTTAATTGCTTCACAAAGTTTGTCTGATCTATCATTTGGTACTTCAAATAATCTTGATATTGTAACTTGGAATTTAGAATGGTTTGCTAAAAGCGATCAAATAACCATTGACTCATTGGTGGTTGCTATAAATGCTTTAGATATTGATATTGTTGCCGTACAAGAAATTAGTAATGTAGCTGAATTTCAAACTTTAATTTCACAACTAAGTGGTTATAGCGGATATACTTCAGTATCAAATCTAAGACTTGGATATATATATAAATCTTCATTAAATGTAAATAGTATAAATACAATATTTTCTAATGATACATATAATTTCGCGGGGAGGCCACCTCTTGTAATGGATTTTTCATTTAACAATGAAGATGTAAGTATTATAAATATCCATTTAAAATGTTGTGGTGATGGAATATTAGATTTAAATGATCAATCTGACGAAGAGACTAGAAGATATAATGCAATGAATATGATCAAAAGCCATATCGATCAAAATCTTTTAAATGATAATGTTATTATATTGGGAGACTGCAATGATTTAATTACTGATAATATTAGCAATAATGTATTTAGCCAATGTATAAATGACTCTATGAACTACAGCTTTGCAGATTTACAAATTGCAAATGGATCTTCATCAAATTGGTCATATCCATCATGGCCATCACATCTTGATCATATATTAATAACAAATGAACTTAATAATGAACTAAGTAGTGGATTAATACAAACAATTCCAATAGATGATTTTTTAATAGGTGGTTTTAGTACATATGATGCAATATTTTCTGATCACATGCCTGTAGGAATTAGTTTAAACTTTTCTAATATTATTTATGGCTGTACAGATATAAATGCTCTTAACTATAATTCAAATGCAACTTCGGATGACAGTTCATGTTTTTTTTTTCTAAGTGGTTGTACAGATTCTAGTGCTGTAAATTTTGATTTTTTAGCAAACATAGATGATGGTAGCTGTAATTTCAATTCTATACCCAACTTAATTATTACTGAGATAGCAGATCCTGAGAACTCATCATCAACTGGAAGATTTATTGAAATTTATAATAATGAAACTATAGATATTAATCTAGGATTAGGTTACTCTCTAGTAAGATGGACAAATGGAAACACAAATTCTCAAACTCCTGTTATGCTAACAGGAAGTATCCTATCTGGTGATTTCTATGTTGTTGCTAATTCATCGGTAAAATTCTTTTCAACATACGGTTTATTACCTAGTCAGGATATCGGATATGGTGGACCTTCTGATTCGAACGGTGATGATAATATTGCCTTACTATCACCAGATGGTACTATTATTGATATATTTGGTATTGTAGGTGAGGATGGTACAGGTACACTTCATGAGTTTGAAGATGGTAGAGCTGAAAGAGTGTGTCTTTCTACACCAACATCAATATGGAATGTACTAGATTGGAATATTGATAATGATAGTGGTGGGGGTGATGGCCCTCAGTTTGCACCATTTGATTTTGATCCCTTTTCTTGGAATTGTAATGTATTAGTGATTTTAGGATGTACTGATCCTACTGCAGTTAACTATGATGCTACAGCTACTGTAGATGATGGTTCTTGTACTTATTCTACTTTATGTACTGAAGATGCACCAACAGGTTTATTTGTTGATGGTATCATTCATTCTAGAGCGGTTATCAATTGGGATAACATGAATTCTAGTACATGTACAGTTGACCAGTACAGAATTAGATTCAGAGAAGTTGGTACTTCTTCATGGACACAGAAAACTATGGGAGGACCTGTAGGTTCTTGTACATATGGTAATCAAAGGATTGATAAGTTGTTACTTGGTTTAACAGGTAATACTACTTATGAATACGAGATGAAAGCATGGTATTGTGGTGGTGGTTCAAGTGCATGGACTGGCTTGAGTACATTTACTACAGCTGATAACTGTCCTAATGTTGGTAACTTAACAGCAGTTGGAGCAAATCCTACAAAAGCTACATTTACATGGGATGCTTCAAATGGTTCTTATGAGTTTGTAAGATTGAAAGCTAGAGTTGACTCTATTTCAAATCCTTCAGGTTCTGATTGGTTCCAAATTGGTGGAGCTGGAGTTGCTTATGGTACTTATACTAAAGATAAGAATGGTTTAACTGCTGGTGAGACTTATAGAGGTCAAGCTAGAGCATTCTGTGATCCAAATGGAGGAGCTTACTTCTCATTATCTTGGACTCCATTAGTATACTGGACTCAGCCAACTTCTAGAATTGAAGGAGGAACAGCTATTGCTAACTTAGATGTTTATCCTAACCCATCAAGAGACTTATTCAATGTGACTTTCACATCTGAAGATGTACAGGATCTTGAAGTTAGAGTAATCAATGTAGTTGGTGAAGTTGTTTATACTGAAAACTTACAACAATTTGTTGGTGAGTACACTAAATCAATTGATTTAGAGTCTTACAGTAAAGGAGTTTACTTCTTAGAAATAGAAGTTGATGATGGAGTGGTTAACAAGAAACAGATACTACATTAATGAAACAACTACTTTAAACATTTTTATTGCATATCTCAGTTCTCAAATTTAAATATATTAAATAATTTTTTATTTAATATATAAAATAGTGAGAGACCTTTTAGGTTTCCTTTTGTGTTGTCATGTCTAATAGGGTCTAGTAAAAATACACCAAATTTTATTAATTAATGATTAATACTCCCCACTACTTTCTTCTTCTACATCATCATTTTTAATTGATGTTTTCTTATTAGTAGATTTAAAGTTTAATTTTCCAATAGTATATTTAAAACTAATTCCAAATGAACGGAATGGAATAGATCTAATAGATTTTTGGGAGAAGTTCTCTCCATTAAGATCAGTTGTAAACTCTTTGTTAGCTTTAAATGGCTCAATAACTCTAATGCCTAATGAACCCCTTTTGTTTTTAAATGTTTTTTTAATTCCAAAACTCATCATACTAAAAGTAGTAGTAGAGCCTTGTAAGCTTTGAGATGGGGAACGGAAAAAACCAAAAGTTTCAGCTTTCCAGTTATTTCCTAAATCAACATTTCCTCCCATACTATAGCTATAAAGTAATACTGGATCTGTCCAGTCATTAAATCCTAAACTAGCATCTCTACCAGTGTATTGATAAAGATTTAGTGACCCCCTAAAAGAAAATTTATTAAATCGAATTGATCCAAAATAAGAAGCTCCATATTGCTTTGTTTCACCAATATTCCTGTAAGTAAATGTGGAAATATCATCTGAAATATTTAACAGTTTTTCAATTACGTCAGTAGAGTGTTTGTAATAAAATTGATAACTTCCTTGAGTTATTTTACCAAATCTATTTATTCCAATTTCAAATTGTTCTGTAAGTGTAGGGCTTAAACTAGGATTACCAATTGTTATATTTCTACTGTCAACACTATTTAAGTTTGGATTAATCTGTCTAACACCAGGTCTTGTTATTCTGTTATTATAACTAAATTTAATAGATCGCATTGGACTAAATGATTTAGATAAAACGAGATTGGGTAAAAAGTTAAAATATGATTCTTTAAAATTATCAGTTGAGTTATTATCCCATGATCCATTTAGGATTGTTTGCTCATATCTTAATCCAGTTTTTAGTCCCAATCCGTAAGGTAAACTTATTTCAGTTGATATATAAGTTGAGGGTACATTTTGAGAATAATTAAATACATCTGCATTTGAATAAACTCCTAACGAGAGGTTGGAGTAAACCATCTCTTTATTTCTAATAATAAGTTTTGTTCCAATCTCTAGCTTATGATCTCCTAAAGGATGTACATAGTCAATTTGAGAAGTGTGCTCTATTACCTTTTCATCATTAGCATTTGAAGAAATATCTCCATTCTCATTTATTATTGTCATTCCGTCATTTAAATCACCACCAACCTGAAATGCAAAACTTAACTTTCTATCTTCATTTTCAGCAAAAGTTTTAGTGTAATCTGTTGTCCACTCCATATTTAGAGTGTTGTCTGTTTTGTTAGTATAATTTTCTGAAGAGTATGAAAGAGTAGAGTCATTACTTACATAAACTACTTTCATAGTATCGTTAAAAGGCATAACTCTCCCTCCAAAACTAAAAGATGAATTTATAGAATTATATGCATTTAAATCATAAAAAGCGCTAATATTTCCTCTGTATCCATTGTAATAATTTTCTGAAGAGCCTTCTTGATAAAGATAGTTTTCTTTTAATCGATTGCCATTTACTATTGCATCCCAATCATACCTTTCATAAGTGTTGGTGCCAATTCTACCTGGCCAGCTAAAATAAGTACGTCCTCTTGCAGAAAGTCCAAATCTACCTTTCCCTAATTTTAAATTTGCACCTAACTTATTAACTTTACTTCCAATAGAGCCACTACTGCTTAGTTGATAACCGTTAATTTTTGTTTTTTTAGTGATTATATTTACAATCCCTGCATCTCCTTCACCATCATATTTTGCGCCAGGGCTAGTAATCACTTCAACACTTTTAATTTGATCAGCAGGAATCATTTGTAAAGCGGTTGCTACGTCTGAAGAAAAGAATGATGATTGTTTTCCATTTACTAAAAACTTGATATTTTTACTACCTCTTAAGCTTACATTACCATCTAAATCAACCGATAAAAGAGGAGCTTTTCTTAAAACATCAGTGGCATCATTTTCTGAGTCGTTTAAATCATTTTCTGCATTGTAAATAATCTTATCAATTCTACTTTCATAAATTGCTTTTTCTTCATCAATATTAATTTCACTAAGTAATTTTGAATTTCGATTTAGTGTAATATTATTATCTTTAAAGTCTGGTTTTGATTTTGAAGTTGTTGCTTCAATTTGTTTATTTTCAAAACCAATAAAACTGATTCCAATAATATATTCTCCAACATTAATTTCCTTAAAATGGAATCTTCCTTTATTATCTGTAATAGTACCTTCAATCAGTTTATTATTTTTCTTGTGAATTAAACTTATTGTTGCATATTCTAATGCTTTATTATTATCAGTATCTTTAACTTTACCAGAAATATAACCTGTAAATTTTACTTCATTTTTAGTTGCTCCTTTCCAAGCATCAACTTTTGTTTTAACAGTCGTTTTTTTTTGTTTATCTTGTCCAAGTAATAATGTAGGAATGATTAAAAGTGCAATTAGTAGTCTCTTCATTATATAGTTTAATTGTATTTTTTAGTATTTATTAAAGATTGCAAGTTGATGAATCAAATAGATTCTTTTCTTTAATTATTTCAGCTACACCATTTGGTACAGAATCTTCCCAAGTGCCAACTTCACAAGCTCTAATTCTTTTTAGAATTTCCCTAGAGAATATTCCTAAAACATTAGGGTTAAAATCTAAATCTTCAATACGACCATTGCTGTGAAGATAGTTGTATAAACCCTTAACTCTAGGGTGAATTGGAATATTTTTGCTATTTAATAACTCAGTATTTTCTTTAGGCTTGAATGGGTAAAGGTAAAATCTAATGTCTCTTGTAAAGATAATACCAAATGCCTCCATAATTCCACCATTTAAGTTCCGGTAATATTGCTCTTCAAACATATCGACTAAATTATCTACTCCTAATATTAATCCCATCCTCGATTTAGTAAACTGAGATAAATATTCAATAATTTTATAAAACTTTCTATAGTTAGAAATCATTACAGTATAACCTAATGAGCAAAGAATATCAACTCTGTCTAAAAAATCTTGTTCATTAACCTTACCATTCGCTTTTAAATTACTTAAAGTGATTTCAAAAAGAATCTGTATGTCTTTTTCATCTACTTTTTTATTTTCTTTAAAACTAGCAAGCCCTTTTTCAAGCATGTCAATATTAACCTTAGTAACAGGCCTAAAACTCCCTCTCATTGTAAGGATATTTTTCTTATAAAGTATATCTGAAGGTTGTTGATTAACCCCATCTGGAGTGAAAATCACCGCATTAGTCATTCGTTCTTTTACTAGCGTTAAACTCAATAATCTATTATCAATATCTTCAAATGCAGGCCCCACAACTTCTACCATATTTATCTCAAATTGATCTTTACTTAAATTATCATAAATACTTTTTAAGATAATTTTAGGGTCGTTCTGAGTAAAGCAAGCATGAAGCAAGTTGGTTCCAATAATTCCTACTGTTTCTTGTTGTAATTTTGCATCTTGATCATTCAGTTTTACATGCAAAATAAAGTCAGAAGGTTTTTCATCAGGAGTTCTTTGGAATCTTAAACCAATCCAACCATGTCCTTTTAAGGTTTTAGAATAGTTAATTGTGGAAACTGTATCAGCAAAAATAAAAAAACGAGTTTCTTTGTAATTATCTCTATTTAATCTCTGGTCTAATAGTTGATATTCGTGATCCAACATTTTCTCTAATCTAAGCTTGGATACATACCTTCCGTTAGCTTCTTTACCGTAAATTGCATCAGAGAAATCTTTATCGTAAGCTGACATTGTTTTAGCAATTGTACCAGAAGCTGATCCAACTTTAAAAAAGTTTCGAGCTACTTCTTGTCCGGCACCTATCTCTACAAATGAACCATAAATGGTATCATTAAGATTAATTTGTAATGCTTTTTGCCCTGCAGTTAAAGTTACATTAGATGTCATTTTTTTGATCCTTGAAAGATTAAGATGCAAATTTATGCAGATAATCTTTAAAATAAGCGTATTTATCTATAATTTTGTAGGCTTAGATGAAAAATAAAATGAAGATAACTTTATTAGGAACTGGTACGTCGCAAGGAATTCCGGTAATTGCCTGTGATTGTGAAGTGTGTAAATCTAATAATCCAAAGGATAATAGGTTGCGTTCTTCTGTTTTAATTGAAGTGGATGGTCAGACCATTGTAATTGATACAGGTGCAGATTTTAGGCAACAAATGTTAAGAGAAAATGTACAAAATATTGATGCCGTATTATTTACACATCATCATAAAGATCATGTTGCAGGTATGGATGATATTCGTGCTTTTAATTATAAGTGGAAAAAGGACATGCAAATATATTGCACAAAAATTACTGAGCATGCTTTGCACATGGAGTTCCCATATATTTTTTCTAATAATCATTATCCAGGCGTTCCTAAAGTGAATATTAACTTAATAGAAAACAGTCCTTTTAAAATTAATGACACAACTATTATTCCAATAGATGTATTGCATTATAAATTGCAAGTATTCGGTTTTAGAATAAATAATTTTGTCTATTTAACTGATGTAAGTGAAGTTCCTGAAAAAGAAAAAGAAAAAATGAAAGGGGCAGATTTAATAGTTTTAGATGCTCTTAGAAAAAATAAACATTTGTCACATTTAACTCTTTATGAGGCAGTTGATTTGATACAAGAATTAAAACCTAAAAAAGCAATTTTAACACATATATCTCATTTTATGGGATTGCATGATGATGTAAATAAAGAATTACCTAAAAATATTCAATTAGCGTATGATAAGCAAAAAATTATATTGAATTCAAATATTAATAATAATTTTGATACTCTAATGAATTAATCTTATTTTTACAAAAAAAATAAATATATGAAGACAGTAATTTCACTAATGTTATTTTCAATAATATCTATTGGACTATTTGCAACAAAACATAATCATACAGATGAATATGAAGTAAGATATTTTAAAGTTAAATCTGAACTTAATAAACAATATCAGGAGCAATTAAGGAGTGCTCAATTGTGGCAAAATTTTATTTACAATAACCCTAACTGGTTTGTTATCTTTAATGAACGAAATCAAATGCCTCATAGAGCTTTTGGAACTCCAATTCCTGTAAATGATATAAAGTCCTTTCTAGCCTTGCAAGATTTTGTATTACCAAGTGATTTAAGAGAATTCTCATCTGTTAAGAATGATAAGTATATAAATAATACATATGTTCAATATTATAATAATTTAGAAGTTATTGGTAGTAAGCTGTATGCTAAATTTAGTCTTAATAATGAATTGCTTGCTTTTGGATTGGATGTGTTCAACGATATAAGTATTAGTACTTCACCTACATTAAATTTGCAAAGTGCTATTGCTAGTGCTACTTCTAATATCTCAAATACTATTTCTAATATTATTGTTAATGATGATTTAAAAGTTTTAGCAAATCCCAAGTACAGAAAATATCAATATCATTTAGTTTATGAAATTTCTTTTTCTACAATAATAGGAGCAGGGCCAGCAAATTATATTTGTTATGTTGACGCAAATAATGGAGATCTTTTGATGCGTAAAAATAAAGTAATGTATGAAGTTCTCCCAACAGGTACAGCTACAGTTTCTGGAGAAGTTTATCCAATTAATCCCAATAATCCTACAGTTATTCAGAATTTTAAATATTTAAAAGCTACAGACCAAAGCACTAATATAAATTACTACACTGATGATAATGGTGATGTAGTGCTGCCTATGAATATTGGAACCCAAGTACAATATAAGCTTGAAGGACGTTATGCTGATGTTGAAACTAGTGGATCTACACCTGATATTTTTGAACCCTTAACAGCTAACAATAGTATAGTTTTTGATAATTCTAACTCTACAATTCAAGAAAGAACTGCATATCAAGCTGTTAATAATATTCATGATCATTTCTTAGACGTATTTCCAAGCTACCCTATTAATGGAATACTAAACGAGCCTATGGAAACTAATATCGATGAAGCTGGAAGTTGTAATGCTTATTTTGATGGCAATTCAATTAATTTCTATGCTGAAGGCGGTGGGTGTCACGCAACAGCTAAAATTCCTGATGTTGTTTATCATGAATATGGACATGCGATAAATGCTGATCATTATAACGGAAATGGCTGGGGTGGTGGCATGCAAAACGGTGGTTTAAATGAAGGATTTGCTGATGTATGGGCACTATCATTAACAGTATCTCCAGTTCTTGGCTATGGATGGGACTTAGTTGATCCCAATATTTCTGTTAGAAGATATGATCAAGATAGAAAAGTTTATCCACAGGATTTAGTTGGTGAAGTTCATGCTGATGGAGAAATTATTGCTGGTGCATTCTGGGATTTATACCTTAATCTTGCTGATATGACCCAAATGCTTGATTTATTTAAGTATACATATGATAGCGGGGTTGATGGTCCAGATGGTGACGAGGGTTCTATTTATACAGACCTGTTACTTGAAGTTCTTTATGCAGATGATAATGATGCTAATTTAACAAATGGAACACCAAATGATACTGAAATTATAAGTGCATTCGCATTACATGGAATCACATTATTATCTAATGCTGTGATAGCTCATAATCCTGTAAGTGTCGCAAATGGAAATTCTGGAGTTGTTATAAATGCAAGTATAGGGCTTACTTATCCATGGGCTCTTGGTTCTGCTAATTGTTATTACAAATTAAATGATGCTATTTCATGGACTAATATGTCAATGAGCGGTACATCTTCATTTACAACAACTATTCCAGCACAGCCAAATGGGACTGTAATTGCTTACTACATTTCATTAACTGATAATTATGGAAATGAGTCAGGAGTTACACCAGTTGCTTCAAATTTAACACCAATTAATAACGCAAATTTACCTTACTTTATATTAGTAGGATATGAACTGTCTGAAGAAGAAGATTTTGACTTTAATTTTGGTTTTTGGCAAACCGGTGCAACTAATGATAATGCAACTACTGGAGTTTGGGAGATAGGTTCACCAATAGGTTCGTTTGCAGATCCAACAGATCCTTCAACAATTTGCCAGACTGATGCTCAGCACACAATAGGGGGGGTTCAATGTGCTTTTACTGGAAATGCTGCTTCAATTAATGATGGGCTAGGAACAAATGATGTTGATGGTGGGCATACAACTTTGCTATCGCCTTATTATGATTTAACTTCATATACTAACCCTGCTTTTTCTTATTACAGATGGTACACAAATAGCCCAGCAAGTGGTGCTAATCCTGGAGCAGATTGGTGGCAAGTACTTATTACAGATGATGGAGTAAATTGGCATTATGTTGAAAACAATCAAAGTTCGGATATTAGCTGGAGAAAATTTGTTTTTCGTATAACTGATTATGTAAATTTAACAAATAATATCCAACTTAAGTTTATTGCTTCAGATAGTTTGCGTTTGGGCCAAAATTTAGATGGGGGAAGCTTGGTTGAAGCAGCAGTTGATGATTTAATGCTTTATGAAGTTTCTACTAGCACAACATCAATTAATAATGCAAATGCAATAGAACCTGAGTTAGTAAAAATAACTGATTTGTTGGGTAGATTGGTTAATGTTGATGAGGTTGTAGATAAAACTACATTGCTTTATATTTATAGTGATGGTACGATAAAAAAAATAGTTGCTACTAAATAAATCCTAGGAAATGAAAAAGTTACTTCTTTTACTACTTATACCATCTCTTGTTTATTCACAGAGTTGGATAGATAAAATGCAAGATTCAAATGAGAATTTTTATGAAACTCAACAAGAATTTGAAGAATTTTGGGAGAATAAAACTATTGAAAAAGGAAAGGGTTGGAAGCAGTTTAAAAGATGGGAGAATTTTATTGCTCCACGCGTATATCCAGATGGAATCCTTCGTCCTAAGGTTTTATTAGAAGAATACAATAAGCTAGAAGATTATAATAATTCAAATATGTTACCAAACAGTAACTGGACACAAGTAGGCCCTAATGACGTCCCTCTACAGTCAAATGGTAACAAGAGAGGTATTGGAAGAGTTAACACGGTGGCGTTTCATCCAACGGACGCTAACACATTGTACATTGGAGCACCTGCAGGTGGGTTATGGAAGTCAGTTGATGGAGGTTTAAATTGGCAAACAAGCACAGATTTTTTAACGAATTTAGGCGTTTCTGATATAGCTATTAACCCAAACAATCCAGATCAAATTTATATTATAACAGGAGATAGGGATGGTGGAGATACTTATTCTTATGGTCTAATGAAGTCTTTAGATGGTGGAAATACATTTAATTCTACTGGTTTATCATTTGATGTAGTAAATCAGTATAAAGGAAATAGAGTGTTAATAAACCCAGCAAATACTGATATAATAATTGTAGCTACTAGTAATGGTATTTATAGATCAATTGATGCTGGTAACTCATTTATTCATACGTATTCTGGTATTAATATGACTGATATTGAATTTCACACTACAAATACTAGTATTATTTATGGTGCTTCAAACGGAAATACGTCGATATATAAATCTATTGATAATGGAGTTAATTGGAGTCAGTCAGGTTCTGGTTTACCATCTACTGGTGATGTTGTAAGGGCCTGTGTTGCAGTTACAATAGATAATCCTCAGGTTGTTTATGCAATGTTTGGAGGTAATGATAATGGATTCTATGGAGTTTATAAATCTACTAATGAAGGTCAGACATGGACACTACAATCTAATAGTCCAAATTTACTAGGTTGGGATTTTGATGGATCAGATAATGGAGGGCAAGCGTGGTATGATCTAGCCTTTGCAGTATCCCCTATTGATGAAGATATTATTTTTGTTGGAGGTGTGAATTGCTGGAAATCTACTGATGGTGGACAAAGTTGGAATATTAATACACATTGGTATGGTGCTAGTGGTACAACTTACATGCATGCTGATGAGCATATGTTAAAATATAATCCCTTAAACAACTATATTTATTCTGGTAATGACGGAGGACTTTATTTTTCAGTTAATAATGGTATTAATTGGACTGATATATCTGATGGCCTCCATATTACTCAGTTTTATAGTTTAGGAGTGTCACAAACTGTTCAAGATAAGGTAATTACAGGATCACAAGATAATGGTACATTTTTAAAAACGAATACAACTTGGGACGCTGTAATTGGTGGTGATGGCATGGAATGTATTATTGATTATACAAACTCTAATATAATGTATGGTGCACTTTATTATGGTGATATTAGGAAATCTACTAACGGTGGTAATGGTTTTTCTACTATTAGTACAGGTAATGGTGCCTGGGAAACACCATATGAGTTAGATAAAAATAATCCAAATATTATTTATATTGGCTATGATGAGTTAGTTAAAAGTACTGACGGAGGAAATTCATGGAATCAAATAACTAATAACCAAACTAATGGTAACAGAATTGATGAGATAGGTATCTCAAAATCGGATGCTGATAGAATTTATATTAGTGATGGTTCAGATATGTTTAGGACCATTAATGGAGGGGGGAGTTGGAGTCAAATTGATAATAATGGTTTGCCAAATAAAACAATTACATATATACTTGTAAATCCAAATGATGAAGATATAGTTTGGGTAACGCTTTCTGGATATACATCTGGGGAAAAAGTGTATAAAAGTTTAGATGGAGGTAATAGTTGGAATAATATATCTTATTCACTGCCAAATGTTCCTGTAAATTGTATTGAAATAGATAAAGGTAGTACGGTTGAGTCAGTTTATATTGGAACAGATTTGGGTGTTTGGACTATTGACTCAACAATTAGTAATTGGAATCCTTTTAACCAAAATTCACTTCCTAATGTAATAGTTAATGAACTTGAAATGCAACATCAGTCTAATACATTATTTGCAGCAACTTATGGCAGAGGTTTATGGAGTATCGGTCTTGATATCACATCCCCTCCGAGTGCAGACTTTTCTTATACTGATTCAATTTTTTGTTTTTTACCAGCAAACGTAAGTTTTATAAATAATTCATATTACTCAAATTCATATTACTGGGACTTTGGAGATGGCAATACAAGTATATTGGCTAACCCTACACATACTTACACTAATTATGGAACCTTTACAGTATCATTAATTGCATATGGACCATTAGGTACTGATAGTATAATTAAGCAACATATTATTAGCATTGATGCTAGTAACCCTTGTATTATTACGTTGCCAAATTCAGGTAATGGAACACTTAACATGTGTAATGGAACATTATATGACGTTGGAGGACCAAGTGGTGCTTATTATCCATCAAGTAGTTCTTCAATGACTATTTCACCTCCAGGAAGTAACCAAATAACTTTAAATTTTTCATTTTTTGATGTTGAAGAACCAAGTAATGGTTCTTCAACATGTGATTATGATTATCTTGAAATATTTGATGGTCCAGATGCAACAGCACCTTCATTAGGTCAATACTGTAATGTGTTAACAGGTAGTCCAGGTGTTATAATTTCGAGTGGTGGTTCAGTTACCGTTTTATTAGATACAGATGGGGGTTTAGAGGAAGCCGGTTTTGCAGTTGATTGGAGTTGTGCATTTCCAAATTCTCCTCCTGTTAGTGCTTTTAATTTTAGTGATAGTTTGAGTTGTAATTCTACTATATCATTTACTGACCTATCTAGCAATGGGCCTGTATCTTGGCTTTGGGATTTCGGTGATGGTTATACTTCTGTTAGTCAAAGCCCTATACATACATATTCTAATCCAGGAACATATACTGTAAAATTAAAAGTTACTAATGCATATGGTTCAGATAGTTTGGTTATAAATAATGCAATTACTATACTTGACTTGTCTTTGGAAACTGTTAATGACACATCATGTGGGGCTTCAAGCTTTGATTTGTTTGTTAATTCAAATTCTGGAATTGTACAATGGTATGATGATCTAAGTTTACAAAATATATTAGATACTGGTAATTATTTTACAACTCCTGTCATTAATACTACAACATCCTATTATGTGCAATCAGAATATCAATTTAATTCTATAAATGGTGGTGCAATAAACAATTTAATTGGAAGTGGAAGTTATTTTAATAATGATCAGCATCTAGTATTTAATGCTTCTAAAGAATGTGAAATTAAGTCAGCTATTATTTATGCTGAGTCCTCCAACACTATTATTTTTGAATTAAGAAATAGTAATGGTTTAGTTATTGATGATACAACATTAAATATTATTGCTGGACAACAACAAGTAATCCTAAATTTTGACGTTCCAATTGGAAATGATATGCAGCTAGGTGTTGCTGCTGGTGCACTTCAAAACAGTGGTTTGTATAGAAATAATAGTGGAGCAAATTATCCATATAATTTTAACAATTTATTATCTATCACGCAATCTAGTGCAAGTACTGATCCATATGGGTATTATTACTTTTTTTATGATTTAGAAGTTAAAAGAAAATCTTGTTATTCTAGTGTGTCTGAAGTTAAAGCAATAATTAATAATGCTTCAAATTTAACACAAAATATTTCGATCTGTAATGGTGATAGTATTATTATTGGAAATAATACTTATACTAATCAAGGAACTTATGTTGATTCATTTATTACATCTAATGGATGTGATAGTATACAAACTACTAATTTAAATGTTGGAGCAGGAATACAGTATTTTCAAAATTTTAATATTTGCAGTGGACAAGGAATTCAAGTTGGTAGTAATTATTACACTTCTACAGGCATATATATTGATACTATAGGTTTGACTGGTTGTGATAGTATTATAATTACTGATTTAATTATTTCAAATCCTTTAACGAATACTAATAATCAAACTATTTGCGAAGGTGAATTTTATGATATAGGTTCAAACACTTATTATACTCCTGGTTCCTATTTTGATGTATTGCAAACTTCACTTGGATGCGATAGTGTAATAAATACCTTACTTACTGTATTACCTCCAACTTTTTATTACAATTATGTTAGTTTATGTGATGGGGAGTCAATTTCAGTTGGAGGGAATACTTATAATTCATCAGGAAATTTTATAGATACTTTAAGTTCTACTAATAGTTGTGACAGTATCGTTTCAACAGAAGTTAGTTTATTGTATCTTGACGTTGCAATCAGTTCAAACAATAATGTATTACAATCAAATACTCTTTTAGGAAATCCAACTTCTTACATGTGGAATACTGGAGAAACTACCTCTTCTATTCAAATTAGTGGAGCTGGAGATTACTGGATGATTGCAACTGACGATAATGATTGTGAAAGTGATACTGTTTTTTACACTGTAATTCATTCTCAAATAGATAATTTGTTTGCTAATAGTTTTAATATCTATCCTAATCCTACAACAGGAATTGTAAACATCGAATTGTCAAATATTTCTGAAAATATAAATATGAAATTATACAATGTGCTTGGTGATATTGTAGATGAAAAGATAATAATAAAAACTAATAGTAAAACTACATTGAAAATCGATATATCTTCTTTTGCTAAAGGAATATATTTTGTTGAACTACAATCAGAAAAGAGTATTATTAATCATAAGTTGATTCTAAGATAAATTGACAAAAGATATACCTATTGAAATATTTACAACAGTTTGGTGGATTGGATTACTTTTTTCAGTAATTACTATTACTGTTATTTTAGTGTCTTTAAATGGCAAGAGTAATCAAGTGAAATCTTACTCTTCTTATATATTTGCATTATTATTTTCTTTAATGTATGTAATTACTAATGTAATTACAATTAAAAATAATACTTGGAATTTATTAGAAAATTTACCTTTTCAAATTTGTTATATTTCCTTAATCATTGGAATAATTGTTTTAATAAATAAAAAAAAATGGATGTTTGAATGGATGGTATTTATTGCGTCTCTAGCAGGAGGGTATGCTATTATAACTCCAGTTTTAACAATTGGTAATTCACCATGGTTCTATTTTGAATTCTACTTTTTGCATGCAGGTATAGTTTTTATACCATTATATCTGCATATTATACATAATATGCGGTGCCGATTTAATTCTTGGTGGAAATCTTTACTAAGAATTCAGATTCCTATTTTATTTTTATTAATTTTCAATTCTTGTACAGGAGCGAATTACATGTTTTTAATGAAAAAACCAATTGTAAATCATATTTTTTTAATAGGGGAGTGGCCGTTCTACGTAATTATAATTAACTTAATAGTTGCTGGGCATGTTTATCTAATTAATAAGTTTATCATTTCTAATTAAAATATGTAAACTATGTCTATTGTTTTTTGAAAATTGTAAATAAAAGCTTCAACATTATTATTACGCTAATAATTAACGTTTTTTAATCGATTCTACGTACTTAAGTACATTTATCATCATTAATTTAACATTTCTCTGCACATTTAATTCCATCAATAGCAGCAGAGATAATTCCTCCAGCATAACCTGCGCCTTCACCACAAGGAAATAATCCTTCTATTTGTGGGTGCTGATATGTTTCACTATCTCTTAGAATTCTGACAGGTGACGAACTTCTACTTTCAGGTGTATGAACTACCGCTTCATTAGTTAAGTAGCCATTCATTTGTTTACCAAACTGTATAAATCCTTCTTGAAGATTAGTATTTACAAAATCCGGTAGGATATCACTTATTTTAGTTGAAGTTGTACCAGGAAAATAAGATGTATCAGGAATATTGGATGACTGTTTATTATTTATAAAATCGACTAATCTTTGAGCTGGTACTTTTTGAGTGCCACCTGCTATTTCACAAGCAGTTTGTTCTATTTCTTTTTGATAATACATTCCAGCAAGTGGTCCTTTATCAGCAAACTTTGCAAAATCCTGTACTTTTAACTCTACTACAATTCCTGAGTTTGAAGTTTCATAATCCCTCCTTGATGGTGACCATCCATTTGTGACTACTTCACCAGGTTTGGTTGCACAAGGCGCAATTATACCACCAGGACACATACAGAATGAATATACTCCTCTTCCGTTTACCTGTTTTACAATAGAGTATGGGGCGGGAGGTAAATACTCTCCCCTTGACTCACATTTGTATTGTATTTTGTCTATTAATTTCTGAGTATGTTCAACTCTGATACCCAAAGCAAATGCCTTAGCCTCCATTTCAATTTCCTTTTTATGCAGTAACTTAAAAATATCTCTTGCTGAATGGCCTGTTGCTAATATTATTTTAGGAGCTTCTATTCTTGTTCCATCTTGTAATTCAACTCCTGTTACTGCATTATTTTTAATATTGATGTCTATGACTCTACTATTAAACATTAGTTTTCCACCATATTCAATAATTGTTTCTCTTATGGATTTAATGATCTTAGGAAGTTTATTTGTACCAATATGAGGATGAGCTTCAATTCTTATATCTTCAGTTGCACCATGCTGTACCAATATATCAAGTATTTTATTTACATCACCTCTTTTTTTGGAGCGAGTATATAGTTTTCCATCAGAATAAGTACCTGCACCACCCTCTCCAAAGCAGTAGTTCGAATCTTCATTTACAATATGTTCTTTTGTGAGTTTTGCCAGGTCAAGCCTCCTACTTCGTACGTCTTTACCTCTTTCTAAAATTATTGGTCTTTTTCCATCAACAATAAGTTGTAAAGCAGCAAATAATCCTGCAGGACCAGACCCAATAATTATTATTTCTTCTGAATTACTTACATATTTATAATTAGGAATATCTTCTTGCTTTTTTATAAATTTTTCATCAGTATAAACATCTAGTATCAAATTTATTTTTGTAATCCTTTGTCTTGCATCTATTGACCTTTTTATAATCTCAATATGCTTGATATTTATTTTTTTAAAATTTGTTTTTTCAGAAACTACTTTTAAAAGTAATTCTGGATTTGCCACCACTTCTGGAAGCACTTGAAGTTGAATATTTGTAATCATCATGACAAAATTACATATTAGTTATAATAAATGGCTTTTCTGTATATATTTGTTCCATGAGATTTTTATTTATTTTGCCATTTCTTTCGTTAGCTGTGCTTGCTCAGGAAAAAGTAATAGTTGCAGATATTGAAATTATCAATGACGACACCATATTCATTTCTGAAATATCTGAAGTTAAAATTTTAGAATTTAAAAACACAAAGGAAAAGAGTCAATATCTCAATCTTAAAAGAAGAGTTTTAAAAGTGTATCCTTATGCGGTTTTAGCTAAAGAAAAATTAAACTCTATACAAAGAGGATTAGATACAATTCAAAAAAGGAGACATAAAAAACGATATACTAAAGAGGTTGCTAAATGGGTGAAAGAAGAATATACGGATAGGCTTAAAAATCTAACAATGACTGAGGGCAAAATTTTAGTAAAACTAATTTATAGAGAAACTAGAACAACTTCATATGAAATAGTTAAATCTTATAGAGGAAGGTTTAATGTATTCTTTTGGCAAACTATGGCTAAATTGTGGGATAACAATTTAAAAACAGAATATAATCCTGTAAATATCAGAGAGGATATGCTAATAGAACATATTATTATTCAAGCTAAATTAGAGGGCTGTATTGATTTAGATTTACATCTTTAAATAGAAATCCTTACAAAGACTGATGTACTCCTTTGTGTATTGATGTCTGTAAATTTCAATAGTTAGTTCTTGCTTAATTAGTTCTGATTTTGCAAAAGAAAACTCCATCATTATTCTTTTTATTGGTGAAGAAATATTTCCTTTTATAAAGCAAATTTTATTCAAAAATAAATTATTGTTATTTGCTAAATCACAGAAATTAGTTTTGCTGTCAAAAGGTATGATTACAATAAACTTACCATTTTTATCCAATAGTGCCTTTGATTTTTTAATTAAATAATTAATTGGTAGCGTGTGAGTATTTCTTGCAAGATTTCTTTCATAATTTTGAGATTCGGTAGAGCCACTAAAAAATGGAGGATTACTAATAATTAAATCAAATTTAGAACTTGAATTAAAAGATTGTAATGAAGAATGAATTATAGAAATTCTATTATTCCATTTGGATTTTTTGCAGTTTTCAGTTGATTGCTTAAAAGCATTAAATTCAAGTTCAATTCCTGTTATAAGTGATGATGGGTTTCTTTGAGCAGCCATTAAACAAATTAATCCAGTACCGCATCCTATATCAAGTATATTTCTTGAATCCACTAAATCTGACCATGCACCAAGTAAAACACCATCAGTTCCAATTTGCATTGCAGTTTTATCTTGTGCAACTTCAAATTGTTTAAACTTAAAATTGGACATCAATTTTCTTTAGAAAAACTTCTCAAAAACAATAGTATAATCAAAGTTTGCAATGGTATTAAAAAGTAGTGAAGTATAAGTACTTGCGTTTGTGAATCATTAATTTCAAAGCCATATTCTAATGCTTTGTAGAATAAAAATGAAGCTCCTAAACCTACTAAATAACCAATCTGTTTATTTACATCAATCTTTCCAATTAAATCTTTATCTTTAGCAACTAAAGTTTCTGCTCTTACTAAATACCCACCAAAAATAAAAGTCAGTTGATATCCCATATATATTAAAAGGGCAGAGGTTAGTGAATATTGTAACAGTAAAAAAGTAATAATTGTTAAAAGCATCACAACTTCAACCAGCAAGGAAATCCGAAAGAAACTTTTAATATTTAGGAGTTTGTCATAGAATTTTGCAATTACTAGCATTCCACCAGCTAAAAGCATTCCACCTATAGAGTAAATTGATAGATCTAAAGGTTGATAAATTGTAATTAAAATACCAACTGATAATCCTGTAAATGAAGAGTTAAAAAGTTTATAAGCTAAATATGATTTGTTGTTTAACTTCATAACTTTTTTCTATTTAGTAATAAGTTAATCTTCTAACTTTAGCAATCAGTTTTGCTAATCTGATAACTTGTTTAGTGTATCCAAACTCATTGTCATACCAAATGTAAAGGACTACATCTTTTCCTTCTTCAGTACAAATAGTTGCATTACTATCATAAATTGAACAACAAGTATTTCCTATAATATCAGAAGAAACTAAATCTGGATCTACTTGATAGTTAATTTGGTTCACTAAGTTTCCTCTCAAAGCTGAATCTCTGATAGTTGCATTGATATCAGCAACAGACGTCACTTTATCAAGTGTTAACTTTAAAATAGCAAGTGAAACATTTGGTGTAGGTACACGCACTGCATTTGCAGATAATTTTCCTTTTAAAGATGGAATAACTTTAGTAACTGCTTTTCCAGCACCTGTTGAAGTAATTACCATATTGATTGCAGCAGAACGACCTCTTCTTGGCTTCTTATGCATGTTATCCAAAAGATTCTGATCATTTGTATATGAATGAACAGTTTCTAAGTGACCTTTTAGTACTTTATATTTATTTTCAACTATATGTAATATAGGAGCAATACAGTTAGTTGTACAAGATGCTGCTGAGAAAATATCAGTATTATCAACATTAATTTCTGATGAGTTAATTCCATATACAATATTTGGAATTCCCTTTCCAGGAGCTGTTAGTAAAACTTTACTAACTCCTTTTGCCTGTAAATGACGAGCTAAAGCTACTTTGTCAGTAAAAGCACCAGTATTGTCAATTAATAATGCATTATTAATCCCATGTTGTGTATAATCAATATCTTCAGGAGTTCCTCCATCAATAAATTTAATTACTTGACCATTTACAATTATAGATTGATTAGGTAAATCGATATCAACCACACCTTTAAATGAGCCGTGTACTGAATCTGTTCTTAATAAGTCAGCTCTTTTTGAAATTTGAGTATCAGTTAATTTTCTTACAACAATAGCTTTTAACCTTAATTGTTGTCCTTTTCCTGCTTGTTTTATTAATTCTCTTGCAGCTAATCTTCCTATTCTTCCAAAACCATAAAGGATAACATCTTTTGCTTGGTTAGTTGAAGCTGATTTACCAATTATATGGCTTAATTTATCTGATAAAAAAGTATTTGCATCTGATTCATTATTTTCAATATACTCTGCAGTTAATAGACCAATATCAATTTTAGATGGAGCTAAATCCATATTAAGCATTTCACTTGCTAACAGAGCAGCAACTTCAACATTGTTTTCTCTTCCTACAACTTTATTAGCGTAAGAAATATTGTTCATTAACTCAGAAACACCAATTTCTAGAAGTTGATTTCTAAAGAGAATTAATTCAATTCCTTTATCGTACATTAAAGTTCCTACAGAATTAAGTAGGTTAACTCCTGATTTCTCTTTGTTTACCCAATTATTTAGTTGGTTTTCATAAGATTCACCCATTGTGTTTTTTTAAGTTTTAATTTTCATGCAATAATAGATAATCTTAGTAAATAAAACTTAATGATGCTTATAAAAGATACTGAGAAGTTAATGTACTCTTCTAATTATTAATATAAAACGCTGTAATAAAATATGAATAATAACAAATATTCAATTTAAAATCATGATATTTATATATAATATGTTGATTTTTAATTTATTTATATGTTTATTCTAGAGTTTTGCTTTAGTATTAAATATACTGTGTGAAGTTTAGAATATTTTATCTAATATTGTAAAAATTATTGGGTAAGCCGAAAACCATTTTAGAGTAGGCATTTAAAAAAAAATAATATGAAAAAAATATTTACAATTATGTGTGCTTTTCTTCTAGCAATTAGTGTTTCAGCACAATCATGGACAGATAGATGGACAGATGATTCATATCTTCCTGAAGATGGTAATTGGTCAATTGGATTTGATGCAACTTCCTCACTGAATTACTTTGGTAATTTATTTAACTCTAGCGCAACAGCTCCAACAGCTGGTTATGTAGAGGGATTTGAGCAAACTATTTATGGTAAACTAATGACAAGCAATGTTGAAGCTTGGAGAGTACGAGCAGGACTAAATATGCATAAAGCAGTTGATAATGAAGATGTTCAAGACAATTCATCTTCTGATCCTGATGCTATGGTTACTAACAAAAATAGCATAGGTAATACTAATATTAATTTATGGTTTGGAAAAGAATATAGAAAAGGTAATACTAGATTACAAGGTGTTTATGGAGCAGAAGCTGGTCTTGGTATATCTTCTGCTACAGAAAAAAATGATTATGGAAATTCTGCTGAGTATGGAGGAACTGGTATGATTGAAGATAAATCAGGTATGAACCTAGGTGTTATGCTAAGGGGTTTTATTGGATTTGAGTATTTTATGATGCCAAGAATGTCGATAGGTGGTGAGTATGGATGGGGCTTTTCTTACAAATCTATGGGAGGTGGTAGTACGACAAACTTATCTTGGGATGGCACTACTTCAAATGAGAATACAACTGACAATGCTAATGATTCAGAGATAGGATTTATGAATGACAATGCTACAGGATCTCTAGTATTAAGAATGTACTTTTAAACAAAAGAAGAAAAATTATTAAAAGGAACCAATTGGTTCCTTTTTTTATGCATCTAATATTCCTTTTATAATATTACAACCTTTGATTATTTCTTTTTTACTTATGGTAAGTGGGGGAGTTATACGTATTGCAGTTTTGGTAAATAGAAAATAAAAAAGAATAAGTCCACACTCTAATGATTCTTCAACTACCTTTCGAGCTAATTCTTCACTTTCAAATTCTAAAGATATCATCAAACCTTCACCTCTAATTTCTTTGATCTTTGGGGTTTTTAAATATTTTCTAAAAATTTCAGCTTTTTGTTCTACTTCTTTCATAGTATTAGCAGAAAGTAAATGTTCTAAAGTTGCAAGTGATGCAGTACAGTTTATAGGATGACCACCAAATGTAGTAATATGCCCTAGTTTGGGTTCAAAGGTCAATAATTTCATTAACTCCCAAGAAGATATAAAAGCACCAATAGGCATTCCACCACCCATTCCTTTTGCAATACAGAGTATATCAGGTGTTACATTGTATTTTTCAAATCCGAAAAGTGTCCCTAATCGGCCGTAACAAGTTTGTATTTCATCAAAAATTAGGTATGTTCCTGTTTCAGAACATCTTTCTCTTACTTTCTGTAAGAAGTTATTAGTTGGTGTAACAAAACCAGTTCCACCCTGTATAGGTTCAATTACAACAGCTGCTGTTTGATTTGTTATGTTTTTTAGGGAGTTTTCATTATTGTAAACAATCGTATTACAATTTGGTAAAAGAGGACGGTATTTAGCTTTATATTCTTCATTTCCTATAATAGAAAGTGCTCCTTGTGTAGAGCCATGATAAGAGCCTTTACAAGAAATAATTTCAGAGCGACCAGTAGCTCTTTTGGCTAATTTCATAGCTCCTTCAATTGCTTCTGCTCCAGAATTTACAAAATAAGTTGTACTTAAATTTTCAGGCAAATTATCTGCTAAAAGCTGTGCTAATTTGTATTGTGGCGACTGAACATATTCCCCATAAACCATTACATGGGAATATTTATCTAACTGCTGCTTTACTGCATTATTGATTATAGGATTGGAGTGACCTAAAGTACAAGCGGAAACACCTGCTACAAAATCTAAATATTGTTTTCCATTAACATCTGTAATATAACTACCCTTTGCACTTTCAATTTCTATACAAGATGGAAAAGGAAAAGTTTGTGCTTGGTGTTTTTTAAAGATATCTTTTGCTTCATCCATTTTATTTTCTAGTAATCACTTTTTTAGCAGATTCAACAATAGCATTTCTATCAATTCCGTATTTCTCCATCAATTTCATAGGAGGTCCGCTTTCCCCAAAGCTATCATCCATTCCTACCATTTCAATAGGAGTAGGGTTTTTTCTTGATAGAAGTTGAGCAATACTGTCTCCAAGTCCGCCATTAAGCATGTGTTCCTCAGCAGTAACAACACATTTTGTGTTTGCTACAGCTTTTAAGATTGCATCATTGTCCAAAGGTTTAATGGTATGTAAGTTAATTACTTCTGCAGAAATTCCTTCTGATTCTAAAGTCTTTGCAGCTTCTAAAGCTTCCCATACTAAATGCCCAGTAGCAAATATAGTTACATCATTTCCTTCTTTTAAATGTAA
>Ga0206131_10000760_pt1 | contig 43206 bp, 54 predicted proteins | sample Helgoland_Spring_FD_148636 | JGI IMG/M metagenome (GOLD analysis project Ga0206131, IMG submission 148636) | Pelagic subsurface seawater microbial communities from Kabeltonne, Helgoland, North Sea - Helgoland_Spring_Bloom_20160517_1 | ecosystem: Environmental > Aquatic > Marine > Epipelagic ... | reverse complement strand
CAGTTATATAATCTCCATTATCGTCGACTAAGTATTCGAAACACGGAGTTAATGATGGAGTTGGAGTTGTGGATGGTGTCGTAGTTGTAGATGGGGTTTGTGTTACTGAATTGGTAGGAGTGACTGAGTTTGTCGGAGTGACTGAAGAAGTTGGTGTTACTGAGTTTGTCGGAGTTAATGAGGTCGTAACTGAGTTAGTAGGTGTGATAGATGGAGTAGGTGTTGTAGATGAGCCAGGTGTCAGTGATGGTGTTGGTGTTACTGAGTTGGTCGGTGTCAACGATTGTGTCGGAGTTAATGAAGGCGTAACTGAATTGGTAGGAGTAACAGAATTGGTAGGAGTTATTGAGATGGTGGGAGTTACAGAATTTGTTGGTGTCACTGATTGTGTCGTAGTTAATGAAGGAGTGACTGAATTAGTTGGTGTAACTGAATTGGTAGGAGTGACTGAAGAAGTTGGTGTAACTGAGTTGGTAGGAGTAACTGAATTGGTAGGAGTGACTGAAGAAGTTGGTGTGAGTGTTGGTGTTGGTGTTATAGAGTTAGTTGGTGTGAGTGTTGGTGTTATTGTTTGTGTAGGTGTCGGCGTTATGGTAGGTGTAGGTGTTGTCGTCTGAGTTATATTATTTACAGAAGCCTCAACCACCAACTCACATCTAATACCTATAGACGAGGTTGGTGTTGGTTGTGGTGTAGGTGAAACTCTAATATTAGGTCGGCAACACATATCAGGGTTAGCAAAAGAGTCTATTACATTAATTTTAATTTCGTTTTGTATTGGTAATATTTCGGTACCTCTTTGACCTACAATTTTAAATTCACTAATATAACCCCCTAATTTTGAGGTTTCTTTTTGTGTGAATTGAGTTTCCAAGTAATAACTTTTAATAGGCCCTGAATTTGTTGACCTTTTTACTTTTACTGACACAGGCTTATTAATAATAGTATAAAAACCAGTCTCCTCACTTTTCATGTTAAACGTAATGGTTGATGCGGAAAAATCATCGTTAGATGACCAAAAAGAATTTTCATCATCTATAAAAACCTCAACGGTTAGTTTCGGTAGTGTGCTATTTTTTCTAATATAAAAATTCATAATTAACTAATACTCCCTACTACGTTTAATCGACAATCTGAGTCAACACATTCAATACAGTCTTTACACCAAAAATCATATAGATTGAACTTATCTTTAAGTACCCTAAAATTGTGTTGTATTTCAGGTGCGGTAAGGGGCTCCACATACATTCTAAATTGTGAAATACCCCCCATAAAAGTACCCCCAAAGTCAGGTTCCATAATAATGTCAGTGGTAAGACCTGATAAAGTCGTACCTGATAAAGTTTCGTTTGGCATTAACTCAGGGTCTTGAATATATGGACCCGTAAGTCCTGAACATCCACTAAATATTAAACTCTCCCTTAATCCTTGTGTTCCACCACCTATAGATATGTTAAAAGGTACTCCTAACTGTTTTTCTTTTTCGGTATTAAGTTCATGGGGAATAATTTCTTCAAAATCAGGAATTTCCATAAACAGGTAACCATTAATATAAATTTTTAATATACCTAATCTTTTTATCCTATCTTCAAACCATTTTTGTGTTAAATTAATATATGTTCTTTGTTCTTCTTTTGTGGTTCCAGAATGTGTCTGAGGTGGCATTATTAAGTTTGTGGAGGCTCCATTTAACTCAGACGGGAATAATAATTTTCGAACATCCCCCAATCCTCCCCAATTTAATAAATCACAATCCTCCAAAGTAATATACCTTTCAAATACTGTACTTATCATAACCCATGATTCCTCACTTGACGAGGTACATGCAGTGTAAATACAATCCTTATAAATCGTATCTGTAGAACAAGTCTCCACTATTGTATATCCTGAACTATAAGTAACTCCTGTATTTTCACAAGTACCTGTAGTTATACAGTCACCGGTAAATTTAATGTATTTTACACAAATTTTAGGATTAGATGGGTCTCCTGAAAATCTAACAGAAAACGCGTTAGAAAATAAATCTAAATCGGGGTCGGGTAATTTTTTAGGTATTTCCTCAGTGTACCCACCACAACTACTTATTCCGTGTGTTTGTGTGACCGCAGTTTGCGGATAAACTAAAAGACAGTCTGAGTTAGTGACTCCAGTGTCTGAACATGCACAAGTTTTAATACACTCCGTCAACGATGAGGTAACTCTTGTATAACCCGTATCGTTTAATGGGCTTCCTGACGCGGGATGGTAATATTTATTTTCGGACCTCGTACCCATGAAAAAGAAAGTACCTGAATTTCCTGAGTAGACATCATTTAAATACAAAGAATCTGAATCAGGTGTAAATTTATTTTCTAATCTAGGTTTTAATAATAATTCCGATGACCAACCTTTATTAACTCTTTCAGGAAAAACCTCATAATCGTAACCAAATAACTTATAAAACCCCTGATAAAAACCACCATATAGTTCGTTATAATAACCTACGTCACTATCATTATAAGAAACTATATTATATAAAGTCCTTTTAGTGTTACCCGAAAATCTATGATTAGGTGATTCGGTATAACCTGTAACGGGGTGCATCTTAAACCTTCTATCATAATAATGAGGATTGAACTTTTCAAAATCATTTAAACCCATGGTGAATGTCAGGGTTTTACCTGTCATTTTGTCATATAATCCATTATCTGTGGCTGTTAAACCAATATCACATAAGGTAGTGGCAGTTTCACAAAATAAATCGTCATTGTTTGGGTTATAATAGTTTTTAGAAACTAAAGTGTTACCTGAGTAATATTTTTCCCACAGTAACGTTTCTTTTTGATTAGATAAATTAGAGTTTAAATCAATATTGATGGGTAATACGTTACCGTTATTTTCGCCTATTAAATTAGGTGAAAATACCACTTCAGAGTTATATCCGTCGATATCCGAAGAAAGTGTAATGTCAAAATCGTCAATATTAGACAATTTTGCATCAAATCTATTAAAATAATAATTTTTAATATTTTGCCCGGGCATACTCCTTTTTTATGATAAATACTTCCTTCGATGTATTTATAGAAAAAAACTAAATATGAAGTCGTATCTTTTTAGAACAAAAGAAGAAGCGTTAGACGCATCTAAAGAACTGGGTTGTGAAGGATTTCACAAACACAAAAGAAAAGCTTTTATGCCTTGTAAATCTCATGACACTTTTAAAAATAAAGTGAAAGACTTAGAAGAACCTAAAGGAGAATTAGATGAGTTAATTGATTTTGACGGAACCATGAATAATTCTAAAGTTCCTTTAATTGACCCAAGAACTAGTGCCCCTGGTCTAAGTACAATGGATAAAAGAGTCGCATCAGGACATCAAACCCAAGACCCACTTATGAGAGGATATAGAGTTTATTATGGTGAGTCGTTAGTCAGAGAAGAAGATATATCAGGGGCTTTTGGTCGTGAAGATACTGAAGATATGAATGCTGAGGAAACTATAAATTACTTTATTAAAACCTTTGAATTTAGTCCTGAGGATGCAAAAAATAGGGCGGCGGAAATGGGTAAAGATGAAAAGATACCAGTAAATAAAAAAATTGAAAAGGAAGAGGGAGAAGACTTTATTGATACTATGAGGTTAATTGAAAAAGAATTCACTAAAGAAGATATTATAAAAATGGCTGAGGACTCATTAGTCTTAAAGTCTGACGATAAAGGTTTGAATAAAAAAGAATTGTCTGATGACTCGGTGTCTCCAATCATTAAAAGAAATTTAAAATCCCTAAAAAATATGGCCGAAACTGAAGGTATATCAATACCTCAGTTAGTTAAGATGTTAAAAAATGAATAAAGATTTGTACCATAGAAAGGCTAAATTACCTGAATCTTTAAAGACCCATTTACAAAAAAGTTTTGAAATGGTGGAAGGGGACAGTAACGTTGAGGGTTACAATAGAAATAAAGATTTAAGGGAAAAAGGCGTTGTTGGATATCCGGTTTTAAAAAGAATTAAAAACTGGTTTGATTCCTATGACGGAGATGGTAAAGATTCGCCTTTTGTTTTAAACGGGGGTCACAGAATGCATAAATGGTGTGACCACGTACTTAATCATTGGAGGGATAGTATGTCTCAAGGAAAGACTGTTAAGTCTGACACTGGAATGGATAATCAATTTATCGACAATCATGAAAAAGAAGGTATAATAGTTAACCCTCATGATAAACATGAAAAAGGAATTAATAAGTTTGATACTTCAATAACTGAAGAAATTAAAAAAATAAATAAATTATTTAAAACAATAGAATAATGGCAACACAAAATGACAAATTAGATTTTGCACAACCAGAAAATACGTTATCGGCAATTGCTGAGGCGGAAAGAGCAAAACTATTCCCAAGGAATGATTACTCACCTAAGTCAGAAAAGTACTCATCTGTACACCCTGATGCGAATGCTGACGGAGATGAATTAGGTAGAGGAACTGGTACATTTTTAGACGTTTATAATCAAAATGCTGGTACGTCAACTGATGTATTTGAAAGAAAAGACGAAATAAAAGTTAATAAGTACAACTCAAGTCAACCATACAACGTAGAAGGATGAAACTAATAACGACATTTAAATCTTTATTAACTGAAATTGCGTCTTTAGATGATATTAAAGATTCGATTAATAAGAAAATTGTCGTTACAATGTACTACGATGGGGACGAACCTGGAGGAAAGGGTTATAGAGTAGTCGAACCCGTTGCGGTAGGTTATAGTAAGGGAGGTAACAATTTAGTTTTAAGAGCATGGGACTTAGACGGGGCGTCTCATAAAGCAACTATAGGCGAAAAACCATTACCTAGCTGGAGACTCTTTAGGGTTGATAAAATATTGACTTATCAACCAACTACTGATAGATTTACAGAAGTGAGACCTAACTACAACCCAACAGGAGATAACAGTATGGTAAATATGTTATTAAACGCTACGTTTGATACCTGAGAGTTAAATTAAAAAAACTGAACCCCAATACACATGAGTGATTTAATGCAAAAATTAGCGATGTCCAAAAAAATAATGGATAAACACATCGAAGTACCAAGAGGTCAATCACCGGGACTTCCCATGAGTGAGAATGTAAACGCAACATACAACATACCGGAAAATATAGACAGTCAACTGACTCAACAACCGACACAACCATCAATACAGGAAACGGTTAATGTTCAACCAGTAAGTCAAGATGCAGTTATAAACTCAAAACTACCTGAAGAAATTAAAAAATTAATGTTAGAAAATCCGATAGTTCAGCCTCAAATTAATGGACCGTCACTTTCTAATGAAATAATAGAAGGGGCTACAAGACTAATGGGTAATAAGGTAACTGAACAGAATACTATTCAACCAACAAATAATGATTCTGACCTAAAGCAAATGATAAGAGATGTTGTTAGAGACACTGTTAGAGATGTGGTTAAAGAAGAATTAAAAAATTCAGGTTTATTAAGTGAATCTACACAAAAAGCTAATGAAACTCTTTCATTAAGAGTAGGTAAACACATTTTTGAAGGTAAGGTTACAAAAATTAAAAAAGTAAAACAATAACTTTTCTTATTAAGTTTTTTTTCCTATACTTTTCTAAATAGAAAAGTCATGTCAAAAATTAATGTGTTAGTACTCCCATCAGACAGAACAGGAGTAGGTAAATTTCGTTCTGTCGAACCTCACACGTTTTTACAACAACATTATTCCGATGAATTTCATGTTGATATAGATTACGAACCAAAAATAAATGACGAGAACTATTGGAAGAAGTATCAAATAGTACATTTTCATAGAGTTATAGGTTCGAATTATGAGCAGTCCCCTTTAATTATTAAACAGTTAAGAGATTGGGGTATTGTTACTATTGGAGATATTGATGATTATTGGCAACCAGGAAAAGAGCATCCTGCATATGAATTAGTAAAAAAACATAATTTAAATCAACATATAATGAAAAATTTGAGTTGTGTTGACTATGTTACAACTACTACTGAATTATTTGCTAATGAAATAAGAAAAATAAATAAGAACGTTTTTGTTTTACCCAACGCGATTAATCCCGACGAACCACAATTCACAGAAAAAACTAAACCTAGTGATAGGTTAAGGTTTGGGTGGTTAGGTGGTTCCTCACACTTACATGACTTGAAATTACTTGAAGGTACCACTAATAGGTTAAATGAGTTTAAAAATGATTATCAGATGTACCTATGTGGTTTTGATATTAGAGGTAATGTAACAGAAATTAATAGGGAGACTGGGGAGGAAAAAAAGAGACCTATCAAACCTGATGAGACCGTATGGAAGAAATATGAGGAGATATTTACGGATGGTTATAAAACCGTAGATGAAAAACAAATGAAGTACCTGATGGAGTACCAACCAGGAGATTATAGTGAAGAAGATGTTTTTTACCATAGAGTATGGACCCAACCGATTAATAGTTACGCAAAAAATTACTCTAAGTTTGACGTGTCTTTAGCACCTATTAAAGACCATATGTTTAACAGGATGAAATCTCAGTTAAAGGTAATTGAAGCCGGTTTCTATAAAAAAGCCTTAATAGCTTCTGATGTGGGTCCATACACAATTGACTTAAAACACTCATTAGATAAAGGAAATTTTGTTGACGGTAACGCACTATTAGTAGATAAAGGTAGGAATGGCAGCGATTGGGCAAAATACATGAAAAAGCTTATTAAAAACCCATCATGGGTGGAAGATTTAGGTGAGAGACTTTATGAAACTGTAAACGGAACTTACGATTTAAAGAGTGTAACTAAAAATAGAGCGGAATTTTATAAATCTTTAGTAAAATGATAGACGTACCATTAAACAAATTATTATTTTTTGATTTAGAGACTGTAGGAATAGAAAAAGACTACACCACTTTAAATGAAAAGAATCCTGAAATGGGTAGACTTTTTGAAAGTTACCGAAATTGGTTTGAGAAAAGATATCCTGAAGATGTTGATAAACCTTTAGATGAAATATTCACCAATCACGCGGCGTTAATATCAGATTTCGCAAAAATTATTGTAGCTTCATTTTCATTCATAACACCAAGTGGAGAAGTACACACCACTACGTTCGCAGAAGATGATGAAAAAAAACTATTACTAGGGGTTAAAGATTTATTAAATAAAGTATTAAAACTTGATTTTCACCTATGTGGTCACAACATAAAGGGATTCGATATGCCGATGCTGTCTAAGAGATTTGTTTGTAACGGTATAAAACCCCCAAGTATTTTACCAAAATTAGGTACAAAACCATGGGAATTAAAAGCGGTAGACACGAAAGAATTATGGCAATTCGGTTCATTTAATTCACCAGCCTCTCTTGATTTAATGTGTGTTGCTATGGACGTAAATAGTCCTAAAACAGGTGAAGTTTCGGGAAATATGGTACACGACACGTATTGGAATTCAAATGGATTGACTCCAATAGCCGATTATTGTGAAAGGGATGTTCAAGTTTTAGTGGATGTGATGAATAAAATTTATAATTTAAAATAATATGTTTAAAAAATTTAACGAACTTAACGAAAGTTTGAGAGCTTTAAAAGATTTAGAAGGTAAATTAAATGAAGTGGATATGAGTAATCCTCAAGAACTATTAAATAGTTTAGGGGTAAATGTTGACGATGTTGAAGAAAGTTTTAATAACAATTTTACAGGTAAAGTTGAATTAAAATATTTTTTGAATTCAGATAATAAGGAGTTAGAGTACGCTTACCCTACCGATTCGGGAATTGATTTAAGGTCTAATGTCGATATTACTTTAGAGCCATTTGGTAGAGCGTTAGTTCCTACGGGTATTCATTTTGATGTACCCGAAAGATGTGAGATACAAGTTAGACCAAAAAGTGGATTAGCAATTAAACGTGGTTTATCAGTCTTAAATACTCCAGGTACAGTAGACTATGGTTATACGGGAGAAATTAAAGTAATCGTCTTTAATATGAGTAATGAGGTACAAAGTATAGTTAAAGGAGATAAGATTGCACAAGCGGTTGTATGTCCTGTGGTTCAGGGTTCTGAAATTAACCTAAAGAGAGTGGATAAAATTGAGAATAAAGACCGTAATAGTAACGGGTTTGGTTCTACAGGAAATTAAAAAATTATGAAAAAAGTTATTGAATTAAAAACAAGTACCGATGATGAGGGGTATGCTACAAGTCCTACCTTACCTGACGGTATTAAAAATTATCTAATTGATATAGATGGTACTATCACTGATGACGTACCTAATGAAGAATCTGAAAGAATGAGACAGGTTATACCATATGAGGGTTCAGTAGAAACCTTAAACGGATGGTTTAATGAAGGTCACATAATCACATTTTTTACTTCACGAACTGAAGAGGTAAGAGAAATTACCGAAGAATGGTTGGATAAGTGGGGGTTCAAGTATAGTAATTTATTAATGGGTAAACCTCGTGGTGGTAATTATCATTGGATTGATAATCACGTAGTAAGGGGTACCCGATACAACGGTCAGTGGACTGAGTTAACTAAAAAGACTGTAGAAATAGAAGTATTTGAGGATTAATGATTACAATAGGTTATAGTACAAAAAAAATAGACCCTTCATTTAAAGAGTATATTGAAAAATCTTGCGGGATACACAAAGTAGAGGTCATATCTTTTGAGAACCCTGGAACCCATTCCTTATCTGAAGCGTATAACATTATCATAGAAAAGTCATCAAATGATATTGTAGTACTTTGTCACGATGATATTTATTTTGAAAAAAAGGGATGGGGTAGAAAAATAATTAAACATTTTAAAAAATGTCCTAATTATGGTATTCTTGGTGTCGCGGGTAGTACTAAACTACCTAAATCCGGCATGTGGTGGGAAAACAAAAAAACCATGAAGGGTATTGTAAACCATGAGCACGAAGGTAAAAAGTGGGAGTCCAAATACTCAAAAAGTACGGGAAATGATATTGAAGATGTCGTTTTGGTTGACGGGTTATTTATGGTCTTAAATAAGAAGAATCTTAAGAGTAACTTCAATGAAGAGGTTAAGGGGTTTCATATGTATGATGTTGATTTTTGTTTTAATAACTTTATTGAAGACGTTAAAATAGGTGTTATATATGATATTCGGATAACCCATTATTCAATCGGACAAACAAATACTGAGTGGGAAAAAAACAGAGTAATATTTTCTGAAAAAAACAAAGATAAATTACCTATAAAAATAGATAGGAATTTAGACCTTAATTCCCCTATTAAAGTTTTAATTTCATCTCTATTTTTTAAGACTTTCACTGGTTCTGAAATGTATGTTTATGAACTCTCTAAAGAGTTAATAAAATTAAATTGTGATGTAACGGTACTTTCCGACATTAATGGTCCTTTATCTAAAATCGCAAGAATGGACAAAATAAAAACTTTATCTCATAATGAACCACCCGGTTACATTGTTGGGGATGGTGTTATGGGGTTTAAAACACCTAATGGGTTCGTTAAATCTGAAAAAGGTAAGATATATAGAAACGGAAGTTATGACTATGATATTATCCACACTCAACATAAACCCATTACGGAAAGATTATTACAACTATATCCTGATTTACCAAAAATATCTACGATTCATTCGGAGGTAATTTCATTAGAAGACCCCATTAAGGATGATACAATACTTAAATATATTACGATTAGACCGGAAATATCGGAAAAGATAGAGTTAGTAGATAACATCGAAAAAGAAAAAATAAATCTAATCTATAATCCAGTTAGTAGTAAAAGTTTTAACACTGATAATATAAAAGATAATGGATATATTCTATTTGTAGGGACTATTGATTATTTGAGAGAAAAAGCAATTAAAGATGTCTCTGAATATGCAAAATCTAAAGAAAAAGAATTGTGGATAGTAGGTGAAAATAAATCTAATTATCTTAACGAGTTACTTAAATTAAGTCATATTAAACATTTCCCACCGACAAATAAAATAGAAAAATTTGTAAAGGAATGTTCAGAAACTTCAGGTATTTTATTAGGTAGAACCACCATTGAAAGTTGGATGTGTGGTAAACCATCTTGGATATATGATATTGATAAAGAAGGTAATATAAAGGATAAGGAGTTGACTTACCCTCCTGATAATATACAAAAATTTTATTCCTCCGAGGTAGCCAAAAAAATAAAACAACTTTATATCGACACAATAAAAGAGTGGGATGAAAAATTAGACATCGAGGAAGAAAAAAAAATATAAAGAAATAATAGAATAATGATAATAGTAACAACACTTTATAATTGCGAAAAATACATAGTTAAATGTTTAAGTTCTATCATTGAACAAACATATAAGGACTTTAAATGTTACATAACAGATGATTTATCAACAGACAATTCTGTTAGAGAAGTCAAGAATATGATTCAGGGTGATGATAGATTCATTCTTATTGAAAATACGGATAAGTTCTACCAACCAGGTAATTATGACCAAGTTATTCGTAATAATCCAAAAATTGACGATAATGAAATAATCGTTGAGATTGATGGGGATGATTGGTTACCGGATTCAAATACTTTACATAGAATTAATGAAGTTTATAAGGATGAAAACATATGGATTGCTAACGGTTCATTTGTGTATTCAAATGGTGCAAAAGGATTTGCCTCGCCTCCAAGAAATTTTGACACGTTAAGGTCGGACAGATTTACCGCATCACATCTTAGAACATGGAGAGCTTTTCTTTGGAGGTCAATCGAACAAGATTATTTAAAGGACGATAACGGTAATTACTGGGAAGTTGCTGGTGATTTATCATTCATGTTCCCGATGCTTGAAATGGCAGGACCAGAACATTACTTATTTATGAATGAAGTTAATTATGTGTATAATGAACAAAATCCACTTAATGACCATAAAGTTAATATGGGTAAGGTTAATAATGCGGTTAAAGTATTAAGAAATAGACCTAAATATAAAAGATTAATTAGATAATATGATATATTGTCATTTAAAAGGCGGTTTAGGAAATATGCTTTTTCAAATTGCAGCAACAAAATCGTTATCCATTGATAATAAGACCGATTGTTCTTTTCCAAACTTACATTCACATCTACATTACTTAAATTCGGATGCAACATATAACCCATCATTAAAACATGGTAGTGAGTATATGTCTATGTTAAAGAATCTTAATGTAAACCCAACAACTACCAGCAATGTAGTTAGATATCCCTTTACGTATGTACAGTCACCACCATTTGATAGGAATGTTATTATCGAGGGTTTCTTCCAAAGCGAAAAATACTTTGTACACAATCGAGAAGCGATATTAGAATTTATTAAAGCACCCTTAGAAATCATGGAGACAATACACGAAAAGTATAGTGATATCGTTAACGGTAAATCTACCTCAATCCATGTTAGACGTGGTGATTACGTAAATCATCCAAACCATCATCCAGTACAGAGTTTAGAATATTACAACAATGCTATTGATTCACTAAAAGATAAGACTGATAATTTTGTCGTATTTAGTGATGATATTGAATGGTGTAAAAATAACTTAAAAACAGATGGCATCATTTACATTGACAACGAAAAAGATTATATTGAACTATATTTAATGTCGTTATGTGATAATAATATTATCTCTAACTCATCATTTTCTTGGTGGGGTGCTTGGTTAAACCAAAACAATAAAAAAATAGTTGTAGGACCTAAACAATGGTTCGGTTCATCTATTACTCATGATGATAGTGATATACTACCAGAGTCATGGATAAAAATTTAAGACATGGAAAAAATATACTCAAAAATCGAAGAAAATAAGTTACTACATATAATCAATAGATTAGATGAAATCGAAGGAAGACATGAAGTTGTTCCTGAAGATAATTTTATACAGTGCGCCACGTTAAAAATGGCTAACGGTAAAACATTTCCACCACATAAACACATAACAAAAGATAGACACTATACCGAACAAATTGCTCAGGAATCATGGGTAGTCATTAAGGGTAGTGTTAAATGTAAGTTTTTTGATATTGATGATACGTTAATTGCTGAACCTATATTGAGACCAGGTGATGCCAGTTTTACTTTATATGGTGGTCACACATACGAAATCTTAGAGGACGATACTATTGTATACGAATACAAGACTGGACCTTATGAGGGTCAAAAATTAGATAAAACTTTTATATGAGTTTAACATTAAATAAACAGGAAATCGGTAGATGGTTTAGGGATAATGGTGATAACACACATAACCTAAATTATGAATTAAATGAGGACTCTATTGTTATGGATTTAGGTGGTTATACAGGTGTGTGGGTACAACAGATAATAGATAAGTACAATCCGAAGGTTTATGTAATTGAACCACTACCCGAATTTTATAATGGGTTGGTGGACAGGTTCAGTGACAATAATAAAGTTAAATTATTGAATGTTGGTGTATCTACGAAGAATGAGGATGGTGTTATATATCTTAATGGTGATGGTTCATCATCAAACCTAACTAATGGTGAGGCTGTAAATGTGACCTTTAAAACAATGAGTACACTACTAGACCAATGGGGTTTAGATACGGTGGATTTAATACAGATAAATATCGAGGGTGATGAATATCCATTATTAGAACATATGCTTGAGGACGGTTCTATAACTAAATTCAAAAACATACAAGTACAATTTCATTTAGGTATTGAAGGTGATGTTGGGAGACGGGACTCAATACGTCAAGGGTTAATCGATAATGGGTTTAAAAATAAATTTGACTACGCTTTTGTGTGGGAATCTTGGGTAAAAAATTAAATAATGAATATTGTAGTTAAAACAGTTGGTGGTGGTGTATTTTCTAAATTTATGGTGGCGATACAAAGTATATTACATGAGGTTGCCGATGTGGACACCATAACTAATATTTACATTGAAGTTGATATGGATAGGTTAGACAAAGCAAAACAACCTAAACTAATATTAAATGAATCTGGTAATCCTTTTGATTTTGTGTTGGACCAACATATGGTTACACCAGACAAAGTAATATTAGCTACCCCAAGGGTGACATACACTGACCACGAAAATTTAATGAATAATGCAGAAGAATTACGTAGATTAAGGGTAATCTGTGGTAAAATAAATATAAAAAAAACTGTATTAGATAGAGTTGTTGATGGTGTGGATGATAAAACACTAGGTGTACACATTAGATTAACTGATATGGCATATCACCACCCAGAACTACACGGGGGGTCTACGACTAAAGATTACATTACTAAAATAGGTAAAATTATAACCAATCAAGATATAAAAAAAATTTTCGTAGCTAGTGATAATGAACTTTCCCTAAAAGAGATTAGAGATATATATGGTGATATGGTGTTATCGAATATGGTAACTAATAGAACCACATCAGAAGATACCCAAGGATATTATGCTTATCAGATACAACAAATGCACACTGAATCGTTTTGGGTAGACACCTTTCTAGATATGATAACACTTTCTAAATGTGGTGAATTAGTGTATAAGGTTAGTAATTTAAATAATGCATCAATGTGTTTTTCAAGTACATTGGGAAAAACATATAAATTATGAAGAAAGGGTCTGACGTATTTATTGATAAAAATGTTAATATAACTAAACCAGAATTAGTTAATATTGGTAATCACGTTGCAATAGACTATGGGTTTCATTGTACAACCCAATTAGATATCGGTGATTACTCACACATTGGACCACATGTGTCTTGTATTGGTGGTAAAGATGGACTGTTAATAACTAAAGGTTTTAATAATATAATGGCTGGAGTTAGATTAGTTTGTGGTTCTGATAGATTTGATGACAGTGGTTTGTTTGGGTGTTTAATCCCTGATGAATTAAAGGGTAAACAAATAATCAAACCTATTATAATGGAAGAGTTTTCCAATGTTGGTACTAACTCAATCGTTATGCCAGGTTCTATATTAAGAAAAGGTGTGTTACTCACAGCTGGTAGTTTATTGATTGGTGACACTGAGGAATGGGGTGTGTATAAAGGTAACCCAGCCGTATTAGTTAAAAAAATTGATGGTAGTAAAATAATAGAGAAAGCGAAACAATTGGGTTATAATGGTTAAACAAAAAATTAATATGGTTGGTGGAGGGTTCCAACATGAAGTATGTTCCTCAGCGGGTAGTGTACCTAAGTTGGTTGAGTGGGTTAAGGGTAACCTTACCGCACCGATATCAATACATATAGACCATAGTATTCAAAATACAAAAACAGATAAAACTAAACAGAACTATGGTTGGTTGTCAGAATCTAGGACAATAAACGGGTCATTATATGAATGGTGTATTAATAATGTTGGTTATTTGGAAGAGAATTTTGATATGGTATTCACTCACGATGAGAGGTTATTACCGTTATCCGATAAATTTAAAATGGTTATATGTAATGCTAGACCATGGGTTACGGATTGTGGTATACATAGTAAGACTAAACTAGTTTCTATGATAGCGTCGTCAAAAGTAATGTGTCCAGAACATAGATACAGACAAGAGGTAATACAAAAATATCGTAACCATTTAGACCTATTCGGTAGAGGGTTTAATACTATTACAACGAAAGAGATTGGTTTAAGGGATTACCACTTTTCTATCGCTATGGAAAATGGTGATTATCCTGTTATGTATACAGAAAAAATAGCTGATTGTTTCGCAACAGGTACGATACCAATATATTGGGGTAATGATAGAATATCGGAAGTTTTCGACCCCAACGGTATAATAATGTTAACAAAGGACTTCGACCTAAATACATTAACACCTGAGTTATATCACTCTAAGATTGAATCAGTTAAGAAAAATTATGAGATAATAATGAACTTCCCAACCGCGGAAGATTACATATATGAAAAAAATATAAAATGAGTTTTAACGTAATAGAGGAATTTGAAAAGAAGATAGCCGAATTTTTCGGTTCACCATACGCTGTTGCTGTGGACTGTTGTACACATGGGTTGGAGTTGTCCTTAAGGTATACCAACACAAAAAAAATAAATGTACCGAGGAGAACATACATTTCAGTACCATTTTTGGCTAACAAATTAAATATCGATTTAGATTGGCGAGACGAAGAATGGGTGGACTTCTACACACTCAACATGTTTGAGGATAAATTGATAATTGATGCGGCTGTTCTTTGGAAAAAAGATAGTTACATACCTAAATCATTAATGAGTGTGAGCTTTCAATTTCGAAAACATTTAAGTCTAGGTAGAGGTGGTATGATACTGTGTGACAATAAAGACGATTACATTAGTTTAAAAAAAATGTCTTATGACGGTAGATTACCTGATATACCATGGAGGGACCAAGATATCTCAACTATGGGGTATCATTATTATATGACTCCTGAGACCGCACAATTAGGGATGGATAAAATAGAAGAGGCTATTAATACTAAACCACACCAATGGAGCGTAAATGATTGGCCTGACGTGTCAGAAATGAAAGTATTTAAAAAAATAAAAAAAGAATACGAATTATGGACTATAGTAAATGATGAGGGTGAAATGATACCTATGTTTTTAGAGGAAAGGGGTGACTTTGATGAGTTATATGTTAAATTTATGAAAAGCCCGAATACTATTATAGTTGACGATAAGGGTATTATAAAAAAATCACATTTTAAAATATGAATAAAAAAGCATTTATTACCGGTATAAACGGACAGGATGGTTCGTATTTATCGGAATATCTCCTATCCTTAGGGTATGAGGTACATGGTATGGTGAGAAGAAACTCAACAGCAGAAAACCAATCGGCAAGATTAACCGAAGCGTTTAAAAATGGAAATATACACACACATTATGGAGACTTACTAGACCAAACATCAATTGAAAGATTATTAACTGAAATTATGCCGGATGAAATATATAACATCGCAGCTCAAAGTCACGTTAGAATTAGTTTTGATATACCTCAGTTTACAGTACAAACAAACGCGGTAGGAGTAATTAATATATTAGAGGCTTATAGAAGAATATGTCCAGACGCTAAATTTTACCAAGCGTCGTCATCTGAAATGTTTGGGTTAACTATTGAGGGTGATGGTTTCCAAAGGGAGTCTACTGTCATGAATCCAGTATCCCCCTATGGGTGTTCTAAGGTGTTTGGTTACAATGCGGTAAGACACTATAGGAGGGCGTATAGACTACACGCAGTAAACGGTATATTATTTAACCATGAGTCCCCAAGAAGAGGAAGTAATTTTGTAACTAATAAAGTTGTTAAAGCTGCATGCTCCATAAAATTAGGTTTACAAGACAAATTAGAATTGGGTAATATGGATTCTTACCGCGATTGGGGTCATTCTAAAGATTATGTAAAAGCCATGCATGCAATAATGAATCATGAAGAAGCAGATGACTTTGTAGTTTCAACAATGGAAACCCATTCAGTTCGTGAGATGTGTGATATTGTATTTACTCACTTAGGATTGGATTATAAAGATTATGTTGTACAAAATCCTAAATTTTTAAGACCTGAAGAATTACCTTATCTTAAGGGTGACTCTACTAAGATTAGAGAAACTTTAGGATGGAAACCAGAATATACATTTGAATCAATGTTACATGAAATGTGTGACCATTGGATGGATGTATTACAGGGAATTAGAAGCGTTAGATAATAAACGATATATATTTATTTTTTATAAATACTGAATATTATTATTTAAAATAATATTATATGTCTACAAAACAAAAAGGTAATGAAAATTCTTTTAGTAACGTTAAGGAATTAATTAATTCTATAGTAAATCGTAAAACAAGAAAGAAGTTTTTATCAGATAATCAGAAAACTTACTATCAATCATTATTAGATAACGAAATAACAATATGTTCAGGACCCGCGGGAGTGGGTAAATCTTTTATCGCCATGAGAGCGGCTATAGATTTACTTTTAAATAAGGATAACGCGTATGAAAAAATAATTATAGTTAGACCCGCGGTTGAGGCTGAAGAGAAGTTAGGTTCATTACCGGGTAATTTAGAAGAGAAATTAGACCCTTATATTTTTCCGTCTTACTATCTATTAAATAAAATCATAGGTAAAGAAGCGAGAGAAAAATTAAAACAAAATGATGTTATTGAAGTTTTTGCATTAGCATATATGAGAGGAATGAATATTGATAATTCTATCTTAATCTTTGAGGAGGCTCAAAATTCAACCCCATCTCAGATGAAACTACTATTAACTAGAATAGGTTTTAATTCTAAATTTTTAATATCGGGTGATGTAGAACAAACAGACCGTTATAGAGATAAAACACAATCAGGGTTATATGACGCTTTAAGAAGGTTTAGAACTATTGAAAATATCGGAGTTTTTGAGTTTGAAAATAAGGATATTATAAGGAATCCTTTAATAAGTAAAATTTTAGATAAGTACGAATAAAATGAAAATCGCAATAGATTTAAATGGTGTGGTTAGGGACGTTTTTAGTAAATCAGCTCAGGTTTACGAAAAATTTTATTTAGATGAATTATCTGAATCATCGTCTTCTCACTATAATGAAGAAACAAAAGAATGGGTTAAAGAAGACGAAAATGAAGATTCTTTTAATTATGAATTAGACTTACCCGTGACCTCTCTGAACTTAATTGACCATTTTAAGTTTGATAAGTCAGAAGATTTATATAATTTTTTTTATGTTGATTTCCCCATGGAAATATTCGGACACAGTCCATCAATGCAGAATAACACATTTAATATTTTAAATGATATATATGTGGATTTTAGAGATTTTAACGAAATAACAATAATCTCAGATGAGATAGGTAAATCCAAACCGGCGACTTTATTTTTCCTATCTAAATACGGATGTTTAATTGAAAATATTAAATTCTATTCGAAAGTTACTTTATCAGATACTTTCGATTCATTTGATGTTATTATTACATCAAACCCCGATTTATTATCATTAAAAAATAATAATAAAACTATAATAAAAGTAGTAACTACATATAATTCTGAGTTTAATGGGGATTACAATATCTCTAGCATTGAAGAACTATCTGAAGTATTAAAAAAAATTAATATATAATACTATGTTGGAAATTTTAGGAGAAATGTATTACATAGATTTAAATGAGTTAAGTGATACGATTGATATGTCTATCCCTACAGTAAGTGGTGAAACTGAACAAACTATAAACTTAGTTTCATTTGAAGTTTTAAAGATGATGCTTGAGGTTATTATGACTGAACGTGAGGAAGTTGATGAGAATTTAGGTATTCACTCAGTTAAGAATTTAAGTATTCCCTTTAAAATTGCATTTAATACATTATTAAAACATCAAATACTAAAACATTTATAAAAATGAATGAAGAAACGTTACTAAAAGTAGAAAAGTCTATCGAGAACTTACGTGATAAGTCCTCTAGAATTTATTTTATGGTACAGGATACTAAAGGTAATCCTAAGGCCGGTGTTAGGATGTCATATCAAATGGCTCAAACACTAAAAGAAGAAGGTTATAATACCTTTATAATGCATGAAAAAAATGATTATACTGGTGTTTCATCATGGATGGGTGAAAAATATATGGAAATTACACATTCATCGATAGAAAATCAAAATTTACAAATTTCACCTGAAGATTTTATCATAATACCTGAAGTGTATGGTCATGTTATGGAACAAGTATCAAAAATGACATGTGCCAAAATTGTTTTATGTCAGGCTTACGACCATATGTTAGAGACATTACAAGCGGGTACATCTTGGTCACAATACGGATTTTTAAAATGCATCACAACCAGTGAAACTCAAAAGAAATACATTTCAGAAATAATGAAAAACATATCTTACGACATAATTAAACCACTGATTACTGAAGAATTTACACCTAAAACATTACCATCTAAACCAATTGTCTCTATTCACACAAGAGACCAAAGGGATACTATGAAAATAATAAAAACTTTTTATTTAAAATACCCTCAATATAGATGGATTACTTTTAGGGATATGAGGAATTTAGATACTAAAGAATTTGCGGAATATTTAAAAGACGCGTTTGTCTCAGTATGGGTTGACGATATTTCAGGGTTCGGTACTTACCCTATCGAATCAATGGCGAGCAATACCCCAGTAATCGGAAAGGTTCCAAATATGAAGCCAGAATGGTTAAATGATAAGAATGGTATATGGACATATGAGTTAAATAACATTCATGATATACTTGCGGAGTACATACAGAATTGGTTAGAAGACAATGTTAACATTGAATTGTACGATAAGGGAATTGAAACCTCTGAAGAGTATAAAAACTACGATTCCTTTAAATCTTCGGTTATTGAATTATTTGAGAGTTACTTTAACTCTCGTAGAGAAATTTTTGAGGTTCAATTAGAAAAAATAAAAGTAGAAGAAGAAAATTAATTAAAATGGAAAAATTAAATATATCAGTAGTTTTACCTGTAGAATCTTCTAAACATAAAAATTTTACAGACCTGTTTAAATCTTGTATTGTTTCAGTACAGCAACAAATTAAAGAATCTGTAAGAGGTGAAAATGTTGTAGATGATATTGAGTTGGTTATAGTCCATTCAGGAGAAGAGAGTTTAGTTGAACAAATTAATAATACGGACTTTAGTGGGTTAACCACTAATGTTATTCATAATGAAGGAGACACGGATTTTAGTACTCAAGTTAATTTAGGTATTGAAAAGTCATCTCACGAATGGGTGACAGTATTAGAATTTGATGATGAGATATCAAGTATATGGTTTAGAAACGTTTATAAGTATATTAACGCTTACCCACACATAAAAGGGTTTTTACCTATCGTTGTTGATACTGACGAAAATGATACATTTGCTGGATTTACTAATGAAGCTACATTCGCAGCTAACATGAACAGTGAAATCGGAATACTAACCAACGAGGTATTACTAAACTATCAGAATTTCCAAACGAGTGGAATGGTATTTAAAAAATCAATATTTGACGACTTTGGGGGGTTTAAGAAATCGTTTAAATTAACCTTTGTGTATGAACTACTATTAAGATTAACTTATAACTCTGTAGAAATTATGACTATACCTAGAATTGGATATAAACACTCCAATATGAGGGAAGGTTCAATTTTTTGGAATTATAAAAATGGAGATTACCCATTAACTCAAGAAGAAGTTTCTTTTTGGATTGAATCAGCAAAAAAAGAACATTTCTTTAAAGATGATAGAGATATAAAATATGAAGTGATTGATATTTAATGTTATTAAATGAAACGGGAAATACTGTAAATCCTGAAACTAAAGGTAAGAGGGGACGAAAAGCTAAATCTCAAAATTATTTTGATGTAAGAGAGGAGAAGGCGGTTAGGATGTTCTTGACTGCTTCTACATGGGAGGAAAAAAACAACATATATAATGAGTTTTTAAGGGCTCCTTTAGATAAAATGATAGAATCTATCATTAGAAGATATAAGTTATATCGTAAAAATATGGAGTTCAGGGATATTCATAATGATACCCATTCATTTTTAATGACTAAAGTTGATAAATTTAAACCTGATAAAAATAAAAAGGCTTACTCTTATTTTGGTACTATATGTAAAAACTATTTAATGGGTCAAATAATAAAAGACCAAAAAGAACAAAATAGAAAAATATCATATGAGGATATCACGACTAAATTAGAAAGTAGACCTGATATGGTATATTATTTAGAGTATGAAAAATTATTACCAGAAAAAATAATAAAAGAGTTCATAAAAGAATTAAATACTTTTATTGATAATACTGATTTAAATAATAATGAATTAAAATTAGGATATGCATTAATTGAGTTATTTGAAAATTATGAGGATATTTTTATTGGTACGGATAATAATAAATTTAATAAGAATATCATATTATTATCACTTAGAGAAATGACTAATTTAACCACGAAAGAGATAAGAACTTCTATGAAAAAGTTTAAAAATCTATACTTTGATTTGAGTGTTAAATTAAATAATTTATAAAATATAAATTCAAAATATTTATATTATTATGGGTAGACCAAAAAAGAAAGAAATTATTTTAAGTAAAGACTCTGTTTTAGGGTTAATGCAAGAAATATATAATGAACTTGTCGAGCAGAGAGCAACTGCGGTGCGTATACAAAATAAAATGTTAAACCTTTTGAAAGGTGCTGAAGATATGGCGGTTATAGGTCCTGTTATTAAAGAGCAACAAAAAATCATAAACGACACCATAGAAAAAAAATTATCACTATCTAAACTACAGTCGTCAATATGGGAAAAATCAACAAACAATAGTGAGGATGATTTTAACTTAGCGGAAATGGACGACGATGTGTTACAAGCTTTAATTAATAAAGATACTGAGGATAATAATAAAGATGGTTATAAAATGAGTTAATTATGGCTACAGACGTTAAACAAGGACTTGATGATGCGTCATCAAAAGTAGTTTCTTATGGTGCCACCATTAGCGTACAGGAAACAGAAAAAAAATTAAAAAAACTATCTAGTGGTGATAATTTTGAACTGTCTAAAAGTGAGGCAGTAAAACAGCTTAATTCGATGGGTGATGTTAAGCAGAGAGCACAAACACAAATAAAAAATCAGTTTGAGGAGTTAATAGATTTGTTTAAGTTGTCTATGCCGTCCAATCCCGCTAAAAATTCTAAAAGTATTGATTTTCTTTTAAAGCAAATTCTTTTAGCTAGTCAAAACACTAAAAGTAGAATATCAGAAGTGTTAGTTGAGGAGAGTATGAAGGTTGCTGGATGCTCTCAAGAACAAACTTTTGAGGGTAATGACGATAATAGTGGTCCTAATAAAATATACGTGAGAGTAAATCAAATAGATTTATTTAAACTTTTAAAAAAAGACCCCGAAGAAGGTTTTAATAGTATTTTATATGAGTTAAATAATCCTGTAAATGGGGCTCAACCGTATTCCATGGATAAGGAGTTATATAATCGACTTCAAAATGAGGGTTTTTCTTTTAGCGACGAATATGGTAGTGATTATATAGGTTCCGCCAACAACCCCATTATGAATATTAGTTATGTTACCTCATACGTTAAAAATGGTACGACATATTATGGTAATTTTTATGAAATAACATTAAGAAATAGACCTAATTTAAATAGAGTTTCCGATTTTTTAAGAGATTATTATGGGTCTATTGATTTTTTAAACTTTGATGGTCTTTCGGTTAAAATTATGAACTCTCTTACTAATTTTATCGATATATCAGCAAATGTAACAACGAGTGAGAAGGAGGAACAGTCGAAATTTGAAAAGATAGTACAGAGAATTCTTGGTCTTTGTTTTGATAACAATCAAGAGATTGATGTCTCAGGAAATGCTAAGAATTCGGCTTTAGAAACTTTAGACCAATCTTTTTTTGAGATGGATTCTATAGACTTAAGGAACATAGAAGATGAAGTAAATAACATGGTAAATGGTGTTACTGAGTTTGAAGATTGTGATAATATTAAAGTTCCTGTAAACGTAGAGTCTTTATCGAATTCTATAGAAAATATGTCCTTATTACCTGAGAATGAAAAAATTGATTATTTTATTGAAGAAGTTGTGGATAATATGTCTAAGGACGATAATTGGAAGTTACAACTACCTGACGGTCTTAATATAAACGCATCAATAAAAAGTGGGATATTAAAAATAATACCACAGTCAGTTGTCCTAACTATTTTATCGCCAAAAGTACTATTAGGTTTAATGGTAATATTAAAATCTTTAGGTAGTGTTATAATTGATGAGATTGAAGGTTTTGAAACATTTATGAGAAATATGAAAAGTTTTTTAATTAATTTGGTTAGTCGTATTGGCGCTATTTTTATTGAAGAACTTTTTAAATTATTAAAAGTCAATCTAAGACAGTTAGTTGAAACACTATTAATTGAGATAGTAAAGGAGTCTAAAAATGCACAGCTAAGCATTATAACTTCTATTATTTACGCATTAATACAAATTGTATCGGGTATTGTGGATTGGCGTCAGTGTAAGAGTGTTGTAGATGAAATATTAAACTTATTAAAACTAATACCGACAGGAGGTAGTACAGGTATCCCTAACTTCGCACTTGCGTCTGCAAATTTATTACCAGGATACTCACCAACCAGAGCTATGGCTAACGTAACTGAAAATTTACAAAAATTAGGTCTCCCTACGGGTGATATGCCTGACGGTTCACCTAATTTAATGTTACCATCTATATTTCAACAATTAAAAGGTAATAATCAAGAAAGTCTTAACAATAGTAAAACTGAAGTATGGGTACCCCCAACCGCAGTCGCGGCTTTTGGTGGGGGTGTAACCTTTCCGATAAAAGCGGTTGGAAAAAGTTATTAAACATGGACGATAAATTAAAAAATGTTATTTTAAATTATAAATCTTTACCTAATAAAGAATTAGAGTTTGGTTTAGGTTTAATAAGTGAAGATTTTGAGGACACTAAAAAACTCTTAGTTAAACTTACTCACCATTTAGATTCTTTAGAAAAAAATTATAATAATATATTAGAGGAATACAAAGCTAGAAATAAGTCATGAGTTTTGAAGGTAAAAGTAATAATAGGGATATATTAAATTCACAATTAATATATAAAGGTCAGTGTATTAATAATGACGACCCGATGAGACTTGGTCGGATTAGGGCAATACTAAAGACTGAAAATCAAGATGATAGAGAAACTGCTAACGAAAATTTTGGTAAACAAACTTATCGAAATTGGGACGAAAAAGACCCCTTTGTTTTCAAACCTTTGTTACCCTTTTTTATTAATACACCTCCTAAAATAAATGAGTATGTACACCTTTTTTATAATAATATAACCAGAAAAGGTAGTAAAGATAAATACTATATCGGAGGGGTATACAGCTCTCCAACCACATCAAATGTAGAAGTCTATGACTCATCAGTTACTAATTTAGATGAGGGTTCAAGAAATAAACCGTTCCCAAATTTATTAAACGAAGATGGGGAGTATTTTATTAAAGACTCTAAAGGTATATATGCCGACCCTAATGATGTAACATTATACGGTAGAGGTTGTTGTGATATAGTAATAAAAGATGATACCGTACTTTTAAGGGCTGGTAAAAATAAAAATTTTCAAGTAGGTCAGACTCCAAGAAAAAATGAAAAGCGCGCTTTTTTACAATTAAGTAAATTTGAGTCTAGAACCATTTATGGTACACCAGAAAAAAAATTTATATTTAATTCAGAAGATAAAAATTTAAAATCTTTAATAGAATACGATATTATTAACCCTGAAAATCAAGAGAGTAAGTTTAGAGGTAATATTTATATTTATAATTTATCACAACAGGATGGGTTGAGTGTATCTACTAAATCAATATCGGTAAATTTACCTATACCTGAATCCTCTAAATCTTTAATGACTAAAATATCTTTCTCGTCAAAAAGTGTGAATCAAGTAAAGACCCTAATTAATAAAGTTTTAGAAGGTTTCGTAAAAGGAAGTATCTCGTCGATTTTAGTTAATGAGACAACACCAAGTAGTCTTACGGGAGAATTATTAGAAGGGTTATCAAATTTTGACGACAACGAAAACGTTCTTATATCAGGACCTCAGAGATTTGACCAGGGTGGTACCTTTCCATTTTATTTCAGACCTCAAAAAAGTTTATACAAACTTTTAAATGGTGTAAATTCCTCAACTAACCCCCAAGTAGTGTTTAATGTGGGTAGTATTATATCTCAAGTTTCTATCAAACCTACCGATGGTCCAAGTAAAGGTTATAGTTTAGTATATGATAAAAATAAAACAGATTCGGTACCATTTAAACCTACAAAACAAAATGTTGTACCTAAAAAAGTGGTACCTTTTAATAAATCTGTTGGTATTTTAGGTGGTGATGAAATTTATTTGTTATCCCATAAATCACAAAAATCAGGAATTAAGGGAAAGATTAATTTGTCCGGCACATTATATGGAATAAATGAAAATTTAGTGGCAGATGAGATTGAACCTAAAACATCCTCTATGGTTAGAGGTGAGGAGTTAATAGATTTACTTAATCTTATTGTGAGATTTTTAACTGGTCATGTTCACGCATACCCTGGATTAGAACCAATAAAACAAAGTTCGGATGGTGTTACTGTAGATAAACTTCTTGAGGAGTTATTAAATGCGCAAGATAAGATTTTAAATAAGAATATTCGTATAAACTGAATATTTATATAAAAAACTTATCTATGTCACTTCATCGTTCATATTTTAGTAAAAATGACACTATATTATATAATTCATACACTAATACGGGTAGGAACCCTGTTGTGGAGTTATTTTATGGTAATGTAAATAATATTATATCACCTATAGGTTTTACTCGTTTTATATTCGATGTGGATATTGACGATTTACAATCAAAAGTCTCGTCAGGTGAAATATCTACTGGTTGTAGTTATAATCTCACACATAAATTAAAAATGACTAATACTTCATCTTTTGATGAAGAATTATTAAATGAAAAATGGTCTAACGGTAGAAGAAGGGCAACATCTTTTGACTTAGTCCTATTTAGAATACCCAAAACATCCGGTTCAACTGGAGACCCTCAAACATGGGACGAAGGTGTAGGAACTGACTATTACGCAGGTCAAGCCCGAAGCAGTACTAATACAGTTTCAGTACAGAACATAATAGAAACGGATAAATCATATTCAAGCCGACCTGTTAATTGGTTTCAAAGAAGTACAATTAAAAATTGGTCCGAAGAAGGTTTATATAGTAATACTAATTCGATATCAAATATCTCAGGTTTAAACTATTCAGGTTTAACGATTATCGATACTCAACATTTTGAGTTTGGTAATGAGGATATTGAATTTGATATGACTAATGAGATAAACGATATAATAACAGGTTCCACAACAGGAACTACGGGATGGGGAATATCGTTCGTACCTGATGTTGAAAACATATCAGGTCTTACTGAAAATTATTCTGTTGGGTTTTTCTCTCGACATACTCAAACCTTTTATGAGCCGTTCTTAGAAACTTCATATGGTGATTTAATCCAAGACGATAGAAATACCTTCTACGAAAAAAGAAATAATAAGTTATATTTATACTCATTTAGATATGGTAACCCCCAAAGTTTTGACTCAAACCCAACGGTAGATATCTTAGACTCAACAGGGTCTGTTGTAAGTGGTTTTAATGACCTTACAACGTGTCAAATATCTAAAGGGGTGTACGAGGTTAATGTTAGTGGTTTAACGTCATCTTCGGTTCCCTGTGTGTTTTATGACACATGGAAAGGTATATCTGTTAATGGGGTAACGTTAAATAACGTAGAAAATCAATTTGTTTTACATTCATTATCTGATTTATACCAAATAGGAATGGAAGATAATGAACCTAAGATATATGGATTTGATTTTTATGGGATTAAACAAGATGAAAAAATATTAAATACAGATATTAGAAAAGTTAACGTAGTACTAAAAAAGGCATATACCACAAAGGAGATATTAACACACGTTGACGCTTACTATAGAATATATGTGAGAGAGGGGATGACTGAAGTACAAGTCCAAGATTGGACATCTATTAATAGAACGGCTAGCGGATACTATTTCATATTCGATACCAAAGATAAGATACCTAATGAATATTTCATAGACATAAAAGTCATTACTGACAGAGAGGTTAATACCTATAAACGAGAATTACAATTTCAAATAGTTAACAAAAAATGAAAAGTATTAAATTAACAGAAGGAGATTTAGTTGAAATGGTACAACAAATTATATCCGAAAAAAAGAAGAAATCTAAAAAGAAGAAATCTAAAAAGAAAGATACAACTTTATGTTCTCGCGGTATTAACGCAGCAAAATCCAAGTATGAGGTTTACCCATCAGCATATGCTAATGGTTATGCCGTACAAGTATGTAAAGGAACGATGCCCGGTTTAGATGGTGAGAAAAAATGTTCAGGAAATTATTGTTAGTGTATAAATAAATCTTATATTTGTAAAAACATATTGAAAATGAATCGTGTTAACTACAGAACTTACCAGTTATTAAAAGAAGATAAGTTAATCTTGGAAACTGAAGCCGCCACCTTTGATAGGGCTGTTGATTACTTTTGTGATATACATCCTAAAGCATATACAGATAAATCTTATAGTTTTAAAGTCGCCCCCGCTAAATACGGGTTTTAATACTCCTCTATAAGGATTTTAAGGTCACCAGAACCCTTAATAACTCTGTGGAAGGTCTCCTTAGGTATTTGAAATTTAACTCCTTTTTTAAGGGGTATGGGTAACTCGTTGTCCATTTGAAAATACCAATCCGTATCCTCTAATACTTCAACTATACGATTTTCTTTATCTCTATGCCAAACGAGTTCTTTCTCAGAAACTTCTGAAGAAAAAACTCGTTTGAATTTATTGTCTGTAATGTTTTCTTGTGAGTACACCATTACCAAAATCTACCTGATACATTTTTACCGAAATCTTTGTGAGCCCTACACGCCCAATACCCCGCCTTTGTTTTATCTTTTTTCTTTTTACATCTGTGTCTAGCGGCAAATGATTTTCTCGCTGCCGGGTCATTCCATTTAGCCGTCATAACTGGAGAACCGTAACTTACCTTTTTTATGTTACCTGTTTTAGGGTTTCTTACGTAAACATACCATTTTTTTGAGCCTCCTGACTTAGGTTTGTTCAAACTTACTTTTTTACCTTTATACTCAGCTTCATTTAAGTTCGCATATTCAAAGGGAAAGTCCAAGGCCACGGTATCCCCATTAATTAATTTAACAAAAGTACCAACCTCAGACTCTAAAATCTCAGTGTCAAAATCATTAAACCGATATCCATTTTTGTGTAGATGTCTAGCCTCATTTACAATCTCAAAATACTTTTCACTACCATGTCTAAAAATATTATCGGTTATTGATAAATTATTATTTATGTGATATTTCATTTCTTCTGAAATAATATTTTTTTCTATTATTTTTTTATTAATAGATTCTTTTATTATATTTTTAAGATATATAGATTCATTTTTTGATTTTTTCTTTTTATGATTCTTAATTTTAATTCTTGTCGGTTTTTGCCCTTTACCTGTTTGTGGGTCTTTCTTTTCTTTTTCTCTTTTTCTCTGACAAGCAGAGTCTTTTGCGGATTGTGACATTTTACCGGCAACACCTGCAGCCCTACATACGGGATAACCCCCTTTATCAGAATCTTTTCTACCACAAGACGGGTGACCACCCCCCTTCTTTTTTTTGCAGATGTTAACCCAAGGACCTTTTGGTTGTTTAGAACCTTTCTTCTTTTTCTTTTTTCCGAACCATACGGCTAAATCTTCAGATAAAATATACCTATCCATATTTACTTTATTAAGTTTTTTAATAAATATTAGTAAAAAAGGAATTAGTATGGAAAATGAAAATCAAAATGTAAATACTCTATTTAATACTATAAATTATAGAGAACCTCATGAGTTAAATAAATTTATAGACGAAATGAATTTAGACCAAGCATTATTTTGTTTAGTACATGCCGCAAGATATGCGCACAATAAAGGTATATATGATATAGAGGAGTCTGAAGTAGTGTCAAAAGCAATTAGAGCATTAACTACTCCACAACCTCTATCAGAGGACGAAAAAAATGACCAAGAACCAATTGTCGAGTAGAATTATTGAACTACAATCAGAGATTACAAGTGCAACTTTAAAAGGTCATAAATCTAATGATGACGATATTTTTAAGTCACACAGAATGGAGTTAATGATATTACGTTGTATGTTATATGGTGAAGATTCTAAAATTTGTAAGACCGAAAAATCTAATTGTAGAAGTTGTAAGAAATAAAAAAGGGAACCAAGTCGGTTCCCTTTTTCTTTTTACTATTAAGATAGATATTATCTTAATTCTTTTAAGTCAAATGTTCTAACTCCATCAACTGTAATCTTACCGTAGAAACGGTTGTTCACCATCTTCTTAGCATATCTAGTCATGATACCCTTGATTGGTGTAAAGTTGAATGGGTTATACATTGTAGGTGTTAACTGAAGCGGTACATACGGTGCATATACATATCCAGTATCAAGTAATGATGAACCTTTGTGTCCCAACAACACTGTGTTTGGTGGGAAGTAAGGGTCACGGTAAACTTGATATCTACCTGACAATGTTCCAACTCTTTCAATACCCATGTTATACTGGTCCTGGTCAGGAGCAGCGTTTGAAACGTGGAAGTATTCAAGGTCGTCAAAAATAGCTGAAATTTCAGAAGAAACAACAACCCAATTTGCACCACCTCTTAAAGTTGACTTATGGATTTGAGCTGAAATCTGATTGATTGCAGTAATCAATGTCTGATTCCAATCCTTTTGGTTATAGTTCACTGAACCGTTAGAGATTCTTCTCCAACCGTTGTAATCCCATCTTAAACTCCAAGCCGCACCTTTTCTTAAGTCTCTTAAGATTTCACGGTCAATCTCAGCAGCAACCTGCTCTGACAACAATGCTGTCAATTCAGCTTCCGCATCAATGTTGTGGAATGCTGAGACGTCTTGCGCTAGTTCTGGTGACCATTGTGCTCTTAACTTTCTTTCTGTAACAGAAACAGTAACAGCGTCAAGGTCAAATGAAACCTCACCAATCTTATCTTCAAACTCAAGACTTTCATAAACTCTGTAATAAGCTGCAAAAGTATCTCCTGATGCTATAGTGGTTCCTGTATATCCGTCGATTGAACAGTTTGGACATCCTACAACAGGTGTTGAGAAGTCTAACTCTAAATAGATTTTACCTGTGACATCACAGATATCCTCGTATCTTCCACCAGGACCAGGATGACTACCTGAATAGAAAGTAGTTTTTTGCTCACTACCATACTGTACAATACCTTTACCGTACTTTTGAGTAACTACTCTAAAGTTAAAATATGTATCAGGTGCTCCGCTTTCATAAGTTTCTAATGAAGCTAAGAAATCTTCAGTATCCATTTCATTTCCATCAGGTCCGATTAATTTACCAGCTCCTGATGAACTAAATCCTGATAAAACAAAGATTAACGAGCGAACGTTACCGTCAGCAGCTTCTGTACCAGGTGTACCTGCCGCAGCACCTAAAGCTAACGCCAATGTAGTAGCAACTAATTCACCGTTATTCCATACTGCAGGAACAAGAGTTTTTGTTTGAGCACTCCACTGACCTTTTGAATAATCAAATAATCCAGCTGGGTCAGAGTTTGGTGTACTTCCTTCATAAAATCTATCATAAAGGTTAGTTCCTGAGTCATATCCAGCCGCTGGGTCTGATTCGGTGTTACCGGGTGCACCGAATGGTTGTCTGTGTGAACCTGCACCATCATTACCACTTTGAATTTTTGGTACAAAGTAGAACAACTTACCGATTGGTAAGTTCATTGCTTGAACTGAAACAATGTCGTTAGCCAACAACTTAGAGAATACTCTTCTGATGATTGGGAAAACAACAGTTTCAAATGAACCTGAACTGTCTGAAGCAGATGCTTCGTTTATCAAATGTGACGCTTGGTTTTCATACAATTGCGCCATGTTTTCTTTAATGTGTCCTTTAAGACCGTCGAGGAACCCTAATTTGTCCCACTTATTGATTGTGTCCTCCTTGATAACTTTTAAGTGCTTAAGACCAATGTTACCAACTAGACCTGATTCTAATAATGCTCCCATTTTAATATTTTTTTGGAATTTTTATTTTTATTTTAATTTACCCATTAAATCCTTCATTCTTAAGAACTGTGGATTTTCATAGGTTTTGCTCTCGATTAAGTTATTCGCAGAACCATTAGATGGTGATTTTTGAACTTTAGATTGTACTGATTCAGTAACAACCGACTGTCCTTTTCCACCTAAGTCTTCTTTGAGTGACTTATAAAGAGACTTTGACTCTTTAATAGTTTCGACACCATCGAAACGTCTTAGTATATTTATTTTTTCTTTCTTTGTCGTAGAGTGTTCAGTGAACAAACGAGTAGCGTAAGCCAAGTTAGAATTAAAAACTGCGACCTCATTAAGTTTTTCTTTAAAGATGTTAAGCGCCTTACGGTACTCTTCATTCTTTTCTCTTAACTGTGCAATTTCTTTATTAACTGACTCGTTTCTTTGTGCCGGTCTCTTAAGAGATTTAGGAAAGTTATTCGGTTTTTTATTAGTCATTCTACCGTTAACATTAGAACGAACTGAACCTTCGTTAGCTTCGTAATCTCTGTGGGACTTAGACTCATCGCCTTTGTTTCCACCATACTTACCTTCGTTAGCTTCGTAATCTCTGTGGGACTTAGACTCATCGCCTTTGTTTCCACCATACTTACCTTCGTTAGCTTCGTAATCTCTGTGGGACTTAGACTCATCGCCTTTGTTTCCACCATACTTACCTTCGTTAGCTTCGTAATCTCTGTGGGACTTAGACTCATCGCCTTTGTTTCCACCATACTTACCTTCGTTAGCTTCGTAATCTCTGTGGGACTTAGACTCATCGCCTTTGTTTCCACCATACTTACCTTCGTTAGCTTCGTAATCTCTGCGGGACTTAGACTCATCTCCTTTTTTACCACCATACTCTTCGTAATGTTCCTCTTTGTGATGTTCTTCAGCATCGTGGTGTGCGTCCTTTTTCAACTTCTCAATTTGTGAGTAGTCGTCTTCAGCTGCGTCACCAAAATAATTTCCGTCATCTTCTCCGAGTTCAATTTCATAAACTACTTCCTCCTCTTCCATTTCTGCAAGAGCTTCTTCTTTATCTTCAGATTCTAAACGAATCTCATATTCTACATCTGCTTCATCATCTTTTAAATTAATACCCTCTTCGTCTTGCGTGACAATGACACCGTCATCCTCACCCATAGCCTTAAAGACCTTTAAAATTTCGTCATCGGAAGCACCTGTTAAATCAAGTGGTAATAGAACTTCTTCTTCATCATCGACCTCTAAATCATCACCAGGTAAATCAGTCATTAACATTTCCTCATCACCCAACTCTAACTCTTCGTCGTTATCAGATTCCATATCATCACCCATATCAAGACCTAAGTCTTCAAGGGCGTCTTCTATGTCATCCTCTCCATCGTCATCCACATCAATGTCTAAATCAAGAACTTCTTCTTGTTCTGACATTTCTGTATCAGACATTTCAATCTCTTCTTCTTCGAGAGATTCTTTTACTAATTCACTGATTTCTTCCTTCATAGTAGAAGCAAGTATTCCTTTTGCGTTTTCTGTAATGGCTTCTTGTAGATTTTCCATCTGCAATAAAGCTTCCTCAACTAGTGTTTTTTTGTCTGCCATTTTATTTTTTTTGCAAAAAAGTTTATTATAGTTTACATATAAATATGTCAATTAGTAAAAAAGCGTAATTTTAATAACTAATAGCAAAAAAAAATCGGGATTTTAGTCCCGATTTTAATTTTTAAAATATTATATTAAAGTATATTATTCATACACCTCATCGATTTTACTCTCCACACAAGCAGTGATTCTCCAATCATAAACAAAATCTTTAAAGTTTTTAGTGACTTTAGCCTCAACGTCAGTTACGTTATAACCCTTAACTAATTTTTCCTCTCTGATTTTTTTTACCTTACCCGAATTTTCATCAGGAAGGTCATACTGTACTTTAGCAACAAAATATTTTTCGTCCATTTTTATTTTTTTTAATAAGGTTTAATAACCTAAATAATCGGATAACTTTTTCATTAAGTCAACACTTTTACCTAAACTACTATCTACATTTGATTCAGTAGCTCTATTCTGAGTTTCTTCTTCAATATTTTCTTCATACTTACCTCTATCGTCTTTATTCAAGAATAAATAAGCTCCGGGAGTTGAAGGTGATGAAACTAAATCAAAACATATCAATTCAAAATCCTCTTGGACTTCATTTCTTTCTCCTTTCTTCACTAATGAACCAACACCACGAGAAGATACTCCCATAGTAACCCCCTGTCTCATTAAGTTAGCTGCTTGGTCACCGGGACAAGACACAACACCTCTTTCATGAAAACCTGGTGAGGTTAGTAATTTAATCTTACCCATAAGAGTGTTACCTTCCCACCACACATCTGTTATAAGATGTGAAACACGGTCTAAATCAATTAAAGAAGATTCAGGGTGGTTAAGTTCAGATATCGATAATCCCTTTTCGATTGCCTTTTTATAATTATCGGCTTCACGTCTTAATATTTTTTCAGGATATACTCTACCGTTTCTATTTGGCGTATCAAATTTCTGTAAAGTCGCATAAAACTCAAAGGGTTTAGAGTGTTCTAACTGACCATAGGATTCTTTAATTACTTTAGAGTTCCTACCGTCATTAGGGTTTATTGAACCAGCATCCCACTCAACTAAAATACCTTTACCTATATCGTTTGGTCCTAATATTTTCATACTTTTTTTATTATAAATATGTTAGACCAACTCTTTTGTCGATTTACTCTTATGTACTTTGAAATAATTTATCCCTTTTATGTTGTCTTTGTAGACCGCTCTGAGTATGTCTTTTATTTTTTCCCTCAAGATTAGGGATTTAAAATCTGTTATCTCTTTAACGAATAAAGTTATTTCTAAGTTCATAAAACTCCTTTTACCTTTTTGAATTCCACTACTCCTTAAGTCTAAATCCACTATATTAAATTTCTCAAATGTTAAAGGGTCACAAATCTCATGTAATGTCTGTTTTATAGTTTTTTCTAAATAACTTGTTGCTCTTTCCCAATTATCAAATTCTTTTATGGGTTCTACCCACGTCTGTAATACAATATACAGTGATTTTAAATTTTTTGCATCTACCGTACCATAATGACATTTCACATCACTAAATAATTTTAGCTGTGATGTTTTTCCTTTTTTCATATTATAACATAACTTTAAAAGTTTATTTATTTAAATAAAATATAGTCTAATAATGGTAATATGTCAAAAACACATATTTATATTATATAAAACCGTATAATGTTAATAGTAAAGGTAAAAAATAAGAATATTGAAGCCGCTTTGAAGAACTATAAATATAAAGTTTATAGAACTAAACAGATGCAGAAAATCAATGAAAATAAAGAGTATACGAAACCTTCGGTTGAAAGAAGGGAGGAACACAAAAAAGCTATCTACTTAAATAAAAAAAGAAACGACCTTTAATCGTTAGAGTACCATTGGTCGAAAATATCCAAATTCTTTCTTATCTCAGCATCACTTAAAACTCTGTTGTAAATTAGTAGGGCTCCCATTCTTATATCACCACCTCGGTCACCTCCCCCACTACCTATAGATGCTTAAGATATTTTCTATCCGACATTACTCTTCAAATCCTTTAGTTCTTGAAAATTTCTCAAGTGTTGTGAATCCTAACCCAGCACCTACAATATACATCATACCGTCCCAAACGTATTTTTGTAGAGGAATATCCATAAATATATTTGCAACAAATGCAACACACATCATGAAAAATGCTACTATAGTAACAAATCTTTTTGATGATTTTTGACCATCAACGTCACCTAATAATGATGTGAAAAATTTTCTCATGAAATAAGTCCACTTTCTAATTTTCTTAATTTATATAAAGACGTTAAACTATTTTCCGACTCATTAATTTTATTAATAGTCTTTTGTAATTTTTCTTTTAATTCGGTATCGGTAGATTCGTTTAGGTTATTGTTTAACTTTTCTATTACTGAGTCTTTTGTGTTGGATATTTCCTCTTTTAATGATTTATCATCTAAAGAAATAAAATACTTTAACTCATTCTTATCTGACTCATTTAATGTAACATACTCATCATTAAATGTTTTAGTCGCAACTTTTAACATAGTTGATAGAGGTAGATTAATTGATGTACTTTCTTTAACTACTATTGTTTTTAATAAATTGTTTTTAATCTTTAATTTAGACTCTAAAAGAGACTCTAAATTTTTCACAACGTTTTTAGTGTAGATTTGATAGTCAATATCGGGATATCTATTATCCACATTTTCTTTTAGTAACCCGTCAATCCATTCACCTAAAGAGTTAATTTTAGTTTGATTATTATCAATTAAATCTCTTAATTGTTCAAATGATTCTGATATATAATCATCAACTATACTTTCATTTAATCCCTTTTGTGACGATAACTCATCATATATGTAATAAGCTTCAGAAATAGATTTATCATCTATAACGTAATGTTTAAATTCTTTTAATCCTTTTTTAAAAATATTTTTTTTGTAATTCTTCTCAAAAAAAGTTTCGATTTTAGTTTTTATTAATCCGAATGAATTCATGGTATTTTATTTTATAAATATCAATCATTTAGTAATGCGTTCAATTTATCTTCAATTTCACCTAACGACTGTCTTCCTTTAGATAAGTCTAATGTAGTTTTTCCATTAATAAAATCATCTTCTAATAATATATCTAAATCTTTATTACTAATAAATCTTTCAGGAGTTATCTCACCACCGGTATCACCACCGGTATCACCACCTAAGTCACCACCTAAGTCACTACCTAAGTCACCACCTAAGTCACCACCTAAGTCACCACCTAAGTCACCGCCTAAGTCACCACCTAAGTCACCAGTTGACATTCCTGCCGTATCACCTACTCCGGAGTCTGTTGTTTCGTCACCCATAGCATCACCACCTTCACCAGGTCTATCACCATATAACTTGTCTATATTAGCAAATATACCTGTCTTACTTATTACTTCAGATGTCTTTTCTAATTCAGCGGCAACTGCCTTTTCCATTCTTTGTTGTTGAATATCCAACTTAATTTCATCATCACTAAATCCAAGAATGTGTTTCTTAGCCCAAGACGATGAAACAGGTAGAATACCATTACCTGGGTCAGTAACCGCATCTCTATAAAGTTGTATTTTTTGTGTCCATTGCTCCATCTTTAATAAGTCTGCCTGTGCAGACGGATTAGTTAATCCTAAAGTAAAGTTACCCAATTCATCTTCAAAACCTAAAAGATATAGATGAACTATAGCAATTTTGTTAAGTTCTTGAACCATAGATTTCTGTATTCTATTTATAGTTCTAGCAAACCTAATATCTTGTAAAGATAAGCTTTTACCATCTCCAACTACCTCTTCAAAACCTAAGAAAGCTTTAGGCACCCTCAAAGAAGTTAATAATTTTTTTTGTATATACTCAATATCGGCAATTTCAGATAGGTTTTGAGCCCCTGGTAATGTATCTATAGGATTAGGTGCGTTAGGGTCCCTAACGGGAATAAAATAGTCTTGGTCGACAGCCATTTGATTATATCTTAAGTCCACATTTCCATTGTTTGAATCGACTACCTGGTCTCTTTTGAACTTATTAGCCACTCGTTGTACGTAAGGTTCGACATCCTTATCATCCATATTACCTACAAATATCTTAAATACTCTTCTTTCGGGAGCTCTAGACGTTCTGTAAATTAACATAGCATCTTCTGATAGTATCAACTGTTTCCAAATTCTTCTACCTTTTTCCAACATAGATGTTCCGTATGGTAGTTTTCTATCATCACCTAACAATCTGAAGTGAGCAACTTCCCACGTATTAAAAGTAATATCTTTATTCTGCCACAAAAATTTTAATGAGTCATTTTCACTTTCAGTTGAGTTCCTTTCGGGTTTAATCTTCATACCTCTCTCCTGTCTAGTAATCTCAATATTAGGTAGTTGTTGTGCCCCCATAATACCTTTTTCAGGGTCTAATTTTAAATACACAAAATTATCACCGTACTTACATGTGTTACGTGTCCACATGGGTAAGTTAGTATTAATATCTAATCTATTATTAAATAAATCGGCTAAAACTGATTTTATTCTTTTACTTTCAGAATAAATTTGTAATATATACCCATCTTCGTCGGGAGTGGTAGACTCTTCAGAATAAATGTCTAAAGCGGCTGAAATTTCAGGAGTATATTCCATACTTTCATAGTCATAAAAAGATGCTAAACGTGTGGGTTCATAATAAACGGCTTGAGTATATAAATTGTTTTCGATTTTTTGCCATTGCTGACCTAAATATAATGTTTGTTGAGCTTGTAATTTCTCTCTCTCGTATTCTTTTTTGTCGGTAGTTTTTAATATTTGTTTTTTATCAAAATTATAAACTGGGGCTTGTTGGTCTAAGGTAGAGTCCGGTCCAAATACCTTAGTCAACCTTTGCCATATAGTAAAATTGTTATTATCAGCCATCTTTTTTTAAATAAATATAAACTTTACTTAATTTAATTAAAGGTTATCTACGATTACCTCCAAATAACCAACCGTAATCCTCATAATCTTTTTTAGTGTAACCATCAATTCGTCTATGATGATTGTGTTGATTGGCTGGCATTACAGGTAAACCTGGATTGAATTCCTTAGATGAGTTTTTTACTGGAGTCTCATTAACCAACCAACTTTCCATCATAGCCTTTGTTTGGTCTGTCACCTTTTCAAGTTTAGTGAAAGAATTTTCGCCGACATATATTGCCATGGCCATAGCCATAATAAGGTCGTCGTGTTGACCTTTAATATGGTCAGGTCTTCCGTTTACATAAACAAAAGTATTTAGTTCATTCATAAGACGTGTAGAACGAACAATAAAATTATGTCTTAAAGCCTCTTCAAAAGAAGCCACAATTTGAACTCTCTTCGAATTAAAGTTTAGACCAGGTATTTTCTCTATAGTGGAGGGGTTATACTTCCATTTATCGGCAACATTAGTACCTTCAACATATAAATCTTTATAATTCATTTCTTGCAATTTTCTTGCGGTAGAAACTCCCATACCGCCAGTAATATCGATAACTACAAATGCTGAATACATTGTCGCCCATTTGAATGCAACCTCAGCCGCGACATCAGGAGGTATTTTACCTAAATACTCTAAAACCTGTTCCCTCTCATCAAAATCTATAATACAAAAGGTAGTAAAGTCTTCACTGTCACCACGAGATACGTCAATACCCATAATATATTTGTGACCAACAACAGGTTCTTTCCATTGCCATAACGCACCACCCATAAACTTGTTTTCTGGTTCAACAATAAAGTTTTCCTTTATTTTTTCCACAGTATCATTAGGTATTACGTTATCACCTGAACCCAAGAAATTACACTCTAATTCCTGAGCAATTTTACGTCTATCAAACTTAAGTTTCTTAGCCATACCCTCAAACCACGTAGAATACGGTTTGTACCCTTCAAGAAATTTAGATTTAATTTCTTCAAAATTTCTTTCCATAGGAGATATATGACCATACTCAATAATAATTTCGTCGTCATTGTAATCCTCCCTATTTAACATATAATGAACAATATCATTACATTTAATAAGTTTTAAATCTTTAGCGTACCGAGGGTCACGATACCAAAACATTTCAGTAATTTTAAAGTCATTCATACCCCTTAAACACTGGTCGTAAATAGAGTAATATATTGGGTCGAATCCATTAGGTGTGGATATTACAATTACCTTACCTCCTGTAGATAGGGATGCCATACACGCAGACCAAAAGTCATTATCAGCCTCAATAAATGCCGCTTCGTCAAACACAAGAATCGTAGGGGTATATCCACGAAGTGCGTCTTTTGATGTTGCGACTGACTTTACTTCACACCCATTAGTTAATTTATAATGTCTTTGAGAGTTTTTCTCGTTGGAGAAGTCTACACCGAACCAAGAAGGCCACTGGTCCATAAAAGCCCTGATTTTACTTGCCATCTCAACAGACGTATCAAGTTTATTGGCAATTATAAGAATTTTTTCTGGCTTAGTTTTAGAGGCTGTGACTAACTTTTTAGATATCCAAGCGGATGTTACGGTAGATACTCCTGCCTGTCTATATTTAAGAGCTATATTTTCTTCAAAGGTATCATAATCATTTATTAAATACTCCTGGTCAGGAAATAATTTTAAAGGAACATATTTAGACTGAGTATTATCATAAGTCTGTAAATATGTTTTTAATGCATACGAGGTGTCTTTTACACACCTCGCATATTCTAATAATACCTTTTCTTTTGTTAACGCCATATAGACATTTTAAATAACTTTTATGTTAAGGAAATACCTAAGTCACCCAATAGGTCAGAAAGTCCATCATCGCTATCGTCATCGTCATCATCATCAGTATACTGTGACATTGCATCTTCATACTCATACCCTTTAAGTTCTTCAATAATTTCATTAACCATTTTTGAAACAATTTGTTTTCCTTCGTCTGAACCTGAAATAATTAAACGAGCCACTTCAAAAAATTCGTCTGTAGATAAAGCTGAAAAACGTGAGAATAGATAATTTTGTATTTCTCTCATGTCGTCTTCATATAGTTTGTCGGGATATGATGCTTTAAATTTGTCCCAAATAACGGGACCTAATCTTAAATCCCATATTTCATATGGTAGTGTGTCAGTTTGACCCATAACCATATCAGCGGCCTTAGGGTCATCGGGTAATCCTGACGTACCTAGCACCTCATAAACACCTTTAATTAATTCATGTACTAATACAGGAAAGAATAGACCTTTAGCTTTAATAGTGGGTGGGTCTGTCGTATCATCGACTTCTTCAGAACCCTGTACCCCATCACCACTTTCGGCCGCGGACATAATCATTTGGTCTGGCATTATCCAATAAAGTAAATCATTAATAGACATTAGAACACCATAAAGATTTAGTAATCTAGGGTTAATGTTATTTAACTGTTCCTCAACAAGGTGAAACATGTAATGACCCTTTTTTGACGCTCCCTGTATTAATGAGTTAATGAATCTTCTTTTGGCTTTCTCTAAATCAAACTTTTCAAAAGCCACCATAAAGTTTTCTAAATCGTCTTCAGCCTCGTCTGAACTAACCCCAAATTGTTGTTGTACTTCCTCGTCATCAATCTCTTCTGGTTCAGAAATCATATTAGACGTATCTATTTGACCTGGCATTGACTGTAACTCTACATCATATTGAAACGCATCATCGGGAAGTGATAACTCTTGTTTAACTAAGTCCACCGATAATTGTTCTAAATAACCCTCATTATTAGATTCTATAGATTTAACTTCCTGTACCGCCTGCATTAACATCATTTGCAATTGCATAAATGCATTTTGACCTGACACTTCTTCCATACCAGTGTAGTTTTTTACTCTATCAACTACTTCTTTAAATCTCGTAGAAGCAATTAATTCAGCAAAAGAATTGTCAAACTCATCGTTTTCTTTACCAGGTAGTGCAGGGTTATCGGAAATAGGTGTTTCACCACCAGAAATTTTTCTCTCGATTTCTCTATCCATTCTTTCAGGACCATCGTATTCGATTTGCTCTTTCACAGCCTTTCGTATTTTGTTAGTTAAATCACTCATCTCTAAATTTTATATTTAAGTTATTAAATTTTAAGAACTCAGGTACTCCTGTATCTTCACCCGCCTTAGGTTTTGGACTATGTTTCGGTTTGTAAGGATTACCTCTTTCAGGTTTAACACCTGGTTTTACCGTAGGTTTTGCTGGTTTAACTTCTGTTCCAGCCTTAGGTTTTGGGCTATGTTTTGGTTTATAAGGGTTACCTCTCTCAGGTTTCACCCCTGGCTTTATTGAAGGTTTAACAGGAGCAACATTAGGCTGTTCCTCTAAAATATCTTTCTTAGTTATCACTTTCCCTTTAGTTTTCTTAATCAAAGATACAATATTTTCTTCAATCTGTCTAACTTTTTCTTCCTTACTTTCTTTTTTAACACAGTTTGGCACTCGTTTACCAAACATGGTCTTCATTCCTTTCTTTTCATATCCCTTCCAGCATTTAGTACCTTCGTTTGTTTCTTCAAACATGCCTAATGTTGTGATAGGTGTTTTCATTTTTTTCTTAGAGCCACCAAATAACTCTTCTATAACAGAATCCTCATCAATATTACCATAAAATTCTTCGTTAGCCATCATTTTTCTGTTATTATCAGAATCATCATCCATACCGTCTGGTGCCATATCATCAGCATCGTGAGGCATTTCCTGACCTGTTGCCGTTTGCATAGATAATTTACCTAACGCATTAGTGTCGTCTATCTCTTCTTCCATCTGTTGTGTTACAGTTACTGAACCATCATCATTAGGTGTTACGGTGCCGTCAACACTAAGACCACCACTATCTCTTTTCATCTTATCTATTTCGGACTTACTGTAAGTAGTCTTTTCTACAGTAGTAGTCTGAGCTTCTTCAATACTCTCATAGATTTTATTAATATGTAAATTAGACATCTTTTTAATAGTCTCATATGAGAAACCTTCTTCAAGAAGTCTTACGATTTTTTGTTCTTTATTCTTCATGATTTACAAAACTTTTTTCATATGAAAGGACAACATCCCTTTCGTATAATTTATCTTCAACGGACTTTACCGTATCTCCGTATCTGAAGACTAATCTTTTATAGTTACTATCAACTACAAACTCAGAATCAGATTTTTCCCATCCTAAAGATATAACATCCTCAACTGCGTCATAAACAGAAAAAAAGTCAGAGTTTTGAACTAACTCTAATTCAATATCTGAGTTTCTCAAAACACCAACTTTTTTAATATATTCAACATTAGGTGGTAATGGTTTACCTGAAGCCGGTTCAGAATCCCAATCCTCACCCCACACTTCTTCTACGTCAGAAAATATAAATTCATAGATATTATCCCCCTTATAATTGGGTCCTAATTCGTTGACGTATATTAGTCTCATAATATTTCCCCGGTAGGTGATATCTTGAGTTGTTTACCTTCCACTTCAAATACTAAGTTATCTTTATTTGTTTTACCTAAGAATTTAGTATTTTTATTTTCTTTTATTATAAATTCTGATGATAATTGCTGTTCTACTGTTTCTGATAATTCTTTAATTTCAGACTTAACTTTTGAGTTTTGAACTTTTTCTAAAATAAACCTTTTTACATTTTTATCTTCAGCTTCTTTCTTTTCACTTTCAGTTATATCAAAATAGTTTGATAATACTTTTTCGATTTTAGATTCAGTGAAAACTTCATCTAAGACACCGTCAATAGGATTTCCTTCATCCAATTCCTCATCGGCCACAGGTTCTTCTTCCATATCTAAGTCAAAATCCATTTCGTCATCACCCGACTCAATATCAATATCACCTTCAGTTCCGTAATCAATTTCTTCATCTTCAAAATTGGATAATACGTCTTCTAAATCTTCTTCACTTAAAGACTCTAGATTTACTGCAGATATTATTGAGTTTAAAACATATTTTATATCTTCTGAAGACATTCCATCTTGGTTATCTAATGTTCTTAGTTTTTGTCCTAACTTACCTGTTAATTTTTGAATCATTTTAAAACTTATCTCGTCTTCCTCTGATTCAACATCATTTTCAGGTGTTTCTAAATCCATATCTAAATCTAATTCTTCTTCACCTTCAGGTGTTTCTAAATCCATATCTAAATCTAATTCTTCTTCTCCACCTCCTAAATCTAAATCACCTCCCATATCACTCATCGAAGCTTCAGGTGACGGTTCAACTTCTGGCTCAGGTGTCTTAAGTACAAACTTTTTTTGTTCACCTATTAAATCAACATTTTCGTTATGTTCGTGAATCCTATTCAATTCACCAGCAATAAGGTTTATTTTTTTCATAGCTTGTGAATAAGAACGATAATATTTTCTATTCTTCATAGGATTAATATAATCTAATTCACTTTCGTTAATTCCTTTTTTAACTATATAACCACTTTTTTCGTGTACAATACTGTAAACATTACCATCTGCGAGTTGTATAGTATAATCGGATTTATTTTCATTCAAATTTTGAGTGGTCTCGTTATACCGAGCAATTTCTAGGATACGTCTAATTTTATCGTCTCCTTGTAATTTTTCACTTCCTATTGGGTTTAAATCTGCCATTTTTAATTTTTTTTAAGAGAAAACACCATTACCACCTAACTGTACTAAATTACACTGAATTGATTCTGTTATTGTGTATGCTGATAATTCGTCATTATATTCTACAGTATTCATACTAGGGTGAACTGTAGGAGTTCCACCAGTATATAAGTTGTATGTTGAATCTGCGCTATATGTACATCCCGTGATTGCCATGTTTATATTTTTTTAATAAATATACCGTAAATACATAATTTTCTATTTTATTTAACTATCTGATAAATTTTCTTTGATTGAGAGTGTTTTAT
>Ga0206131_10000758_pt1 | contig 43243 bp, 45 predicted proteins | sample Helgoland_Spring_FD_148636 | JGI IMG/M metagenome (GOLD analysis project Ga0206131, IMG submission 148636) | Pelagic subsurface seawater microbial communities from Kabeltonne, Helgoland, North Sea - Helgoland_Spring_Bloom_20160517_1 | ecosystem: Environmental > Aquatic > Marine > Epipelagic ... | reverse complement strand
TTATGCTATTCATAAGGAAACTAATGTTGCTGGATATCATAGTATTGACAGTATAGATAGTAATGATTATATGATTAAAAAAATTTCAGGAACACAACAAAGAAAAATGTTAAATGAAGGTATTCCTATACCAGAATGGTTTAGTTTTCCTGAAGTTATTGATGAACTTACTAAAGAATTTGCAATATTAAATCAAAAAGGATTATGTTTATACTTTGTTGGTTTATCTGGATGTGGTAAAACTACTATTGTTAATGCTCTTATGACTAGACTTAAAGAAAAATCTTTACCTATGAAAATAACTTATCTTGATGGAGATATAGTAAGACTACATCTTAGTAAAGGTTTAGGATTTAATAAAAAAGATAGGTCTATTAATACTAGAAGAATAGGATATGTAGCTAGTGAAGTAGTTAAGCACGGTGGATTATGTATGGTTGCTAATATTGCACCTTACCAAGCCGATAGAGATTTCAATAAAGATATAATTTCAAGTCAAGGTGAATATTTTCAAATTTGGGTAAATACTAGTCTTGAAATATGTGAAGAGAGAGATTGTAAAGGTTTATACAAGATGGCTAGAGAAGGTAAGATTAAAGAATTTACTGGTATAAGTGATCCTTTTGAAGAACCAACTGATAGTGATATGATTATTGATGGTAGTATGGATTTAGATTATCTTGTAGATATGATTATAAAAGAATTAGAAAAACGAGAACTATTATAAAAATAGTAAAACTTGTATAAATTTTGTATAATATTCTAAATTTTTTATTTAAAACATATTAAGATGCATTTTTTAATTGACCATCAATTAAAATTAATTTTTGGATTTAGTGCTAAATGTGGATGTACTACTGTAAAAAAAATATTTTTAGAAAATACAACAGATTATAAATTAAGAAAAATATATTTAAAATCAAAAGCTCCTCACTTTAAAGAAGCAAAAAATAGGTTACCCTATGATATTTCAAATTTTAAAATAATTTTATTTATTAGAAATCCATATGAAAGAATTATTAGCGGTTGTTTAAATAAATATACATCTCCGCACTCAGAATATAGACATAACTGGAAACAGGGTCTTGAAAATTTAACTTTTAATAATTTTGTTAATACAATTACTGATGAAGGTCTAGGAAAACAAATTGATAGACATCATTTTACACCACAAACTACAGAAGAATGGAGTGATAGATTATTAAAACATAGTGACTTAATTGTGATGGATATTAAAAATATTGATTATAGTATATTAAATGATGTATTTAAAACAAATACTATTAAAGAAGTTAGACAAAATAAAACTGAATTAAAAGGTAAAAATATTATAGATAATGCTTGGAATATTCAAATTGATGAATTATTAAAAATGTCACCTGATTATACATGTCTTTATAATAATGAATTAAAAGAAAAAGTTTATAATTTTTATAAAAAAGACTTTGAAACATTCAAAAAATTAGGTTTTGATTATGATATATAGATGAATTAACATATAGATGTGAAATTAAAATCAACACCTAAAAATATACTATTAGATACTAAAGCTACTAAACTTACAAATAAAATCAAACAAGTGAAAAATATTAAGATATATTGATTTTGATATTTTTTTAAAATAATATTAGTTATTAATATTCCAATATAAGAACCTACCATTGATGTTATGCCAAAAAACCCTGCTTCAGTGAATAGTAATTTAGCAGAAGCTATGTAGTTAAGTAATGAAATCATTGATGAAAAAAATGTCGTTACTGCTGTACTTGCTATTATAATATGTGGAGCCATTCCAAGATTTAACAATAGTGGGTTTATTAACATTCCACCACCTATCCCTAAATAAGTACTAATTGCACCTGTAAACATACTCGATACTATTAATTTAAAAATCATTATATTATTATATTTAAAATCACTAGATATAAAGTCAAATTCATTATTTCTTCTATAATTATATTTATTTTTTACATAAACTACATTAATTAATAATATACCAATAATTATAATAATAAAACCTATCAGAAAGTACCAATATTCTATAGTACAAATATCTGGTTTACTAAAAGAAAAAATACCAGCAGTTATAATTGAAAGTAATACTAAAAATAATGAAGAAATTCTATCCATAATAGTTTCACCATTAGGTTTCGTAGGTTCTATAAGATCATCCTTATCAATGTAAACTTCTATTCCATCAATAATAATATAATTATCTAAACTATTATTCAGTTTAATATTTTTTTCTGTTTTCAAAGTTTTATATCCATTAATAAATGTTTTTATAAAACTAAAAAGTAATATAGCTATAACAAAAATTAAAGTTATTCCAGAGGGTAATACTCTTGACATTATAACACCTATCCATGATGTCATTGCATCACTTGGACTTATTAATAAACCAGGAGATAGATTCATTAAATATCTTTTAGGATGTCTTGGAACAGTTTTTTTATACAAATATATATTTCTAATAAGACAATCAAAAAAAATACAACAAATTGATAATGGTATAGCTTCAGTTAATTTATAACCTCCTATCAGAGTAAGATATGGTATAATAATACCTCCTCCTCCTATTCCAGCAATTGTTGTAAATATGGAAATAATAAGTATCCCAATAGATAATATAATTATATTTACAATCATATAGTATTACGAATTAGAAATATTTTGATTAATTTTAAACTAATAATTTAAATATAACCTAATAATTTTTCAAACTTTAAAAATTTTTTAAACTCAGGATGATTAAGGATAACATCATCTGAAATTAAATTTATTTTTTTTATAGAAACTTCTTTATATAATTTTTTTGTCTTTTTATAAGTTTCTACATTTAATGGAAATTTAATATTTGTTTTTACAGATAATCCTTTATTTTTTATCTCTTTCATTACTTTATCTAGGTTATACTTCAAATCTTCGTATCTAATGAATATGTGATTTTTTACTTTTTTTGGCATATCTTTTAATAAAAAATTATTTTTAGTATACCTTAATTCAAAAATATTTTTATATCTATCTCCTGTATAAATATTTCTGTCATGCATAATTTCTTTTGAAGTATCTCTATTACCATTATTATCATTAAAACTCCAAAATTCATCATTCAAGAATTTGTAAATTTTTTCTTCTTCAGTCAAATTTTTCATATATTTTAATGGTAAATGATGTTTTTCTCTATAAAAAGAATTTATCCAATCAATAGGATCTCTTACAATACAAATAAATAATGTATCATCTGAATTTAATAGTTTATTATCATGAAATCCAAAAAAATGCTTCCAACCAAATTCCCATGTAATATCAACATCAAAATTTTTTAATACTAAATTTTCCAAATAATTAGTACCTGTACATCTTTCACCATAAATTGTAAATTTTGAAAGTTTCATTATTGATAATAAGATATATATTTATTGTTAGTGAAAATTTATACTAATATATTTTTTTATATATAAATATAATGAAGCTTTTAAATGAAGCTGAAATAAAAAAAATTATAAATTTAATTATAAAAGCTAACAATAAAATAATGGAAATTTATGATGGAGAATTTGATATTATTGTAAAGAATGATATGTCACCTCTTACAGTTGCTGACCTTGAAGCTAATATGATAATTTGCCAAGGATTAAAAGATAACTTTGAATGGAATATTATTTCAGAAGAAAATAAAATGGTTTCTCATAGTGTTAGACAAAAATGGGAAACAGTTTGGTTAGTTGACCCAATTGATGGTACTAAAGAATTTATTAAAAGAAATGAACAATTTACAACTAATATTGGTTTAGCTAATAATGGTAAACCTGTTTTTGGTTTTGTTGGTATTCCATATGAAAATAAAGTATATTATGGTGGTATAGGATATGGTAGTTACTGTTATGATCACTCTAATGAAACTACCACAAAATTATCTCCTAAACGTAATAATCCCTTAAAAGTTGTTGCTAGCAATTCTCATATGAATCAAGCCACTAAAGATTTTATCGATAATTTACCAGAAAGTAAACAAGGTAATGTTGAAATAGTTAGTTTTGGTTCTTCTATTAAAATATTAAAATTAGCAACAGGAGAAGCAGATATTTATCCTAGAATTGCACCCACTAGTGAATGGGATACATGCGCTGCTGATGCTGTTTTACGTGGTGTTGGTGGAAAAATAGTAGATTATAATACTAAAAAACTATTAACATATAATAAAGAAAATATACTTAACCCATATTTTATAGGATACTATAAATATAAAATATAACAATATTTAAGATGAATATATTAAAAATATTCGTTATAGGATTTAACAAAACAGGCACTACAAGTATTTATAAATTATTAAAAATGTTGAAATATAATGTTACACATTCAACTATACCTGTTTTAGATATAATAGATAAATATGATGCATTTACAGATGGTGTCCATACAAATTTTAAAGAGTATTATAAAAAATATCCTAATAGTTTATTTATTTTAAATACAAGACCTCTTAAAAATTGGCTAATTTCTAGATATAAACATGGAAGAATGAGAAATTTTATAAAATCATGGTGTTGGCCTGTTGATGATTCTAAAACATTAAAATGGATAAATGAAAGACATAACCATCATTTGAATGTACTACAATTTTTTAAAGATAAACCAAAACAACTTTTGGTAGTAAATATAGAAGAAAATAATTGGGAAAATAAAATTTATGAATTTATTAAACAAAAAATATAAATAAAAATTTAAAAATTCATTCTAATAAAAGACCCAGTAAACTCATAGATAAAAATAAGATGCGGCTCATTTTAAATAGTATTAATAAATGTTTAAAAGAATGTAATTTAAATGGAACTGAATTATTATAATAATTATTTAAATAAAACTTAATTACTATAATATATGACTAAAAGAAAAAGATATGATAATAAAAATTTATCCGGTTGGTCTATTTCTCCAGAAGTTTTAGATTTTCTACTAAAAAATTTGGATAAAGAAGATACTATCTTGGAATTTGGTTCAGGATTAGGTAGTAAAGAAATAAGTAAACATTTTGATTTATGGTCTGTTGAGCATAATATGAAATATTTATATAAGAATACTATTAAAAATATTTATGCTCCAATAAAAAAGAAAAATTATTAACCCTACTACTAAAAATTTATCAGCAGAATATAAATGGTATGATGAATCTATCGTTTTAAATATTATGAATAAGATTGAGTATAATTGTTTATTAGTTGATGGTCCACCTGGTATTATTGGAAGAGAAGGGTTTTATCACAATATGGATAGTTTTAATACTAATTGTATGATAATTATAGATGATGTTAATAGAAAAGATGAAAACAATCTATTATTTCGAGTAAGTAAAAAACTACAATGTGAATATACAGTATATCATTGTAGTGATGGAAAAAGTTTTGGTGTAATAGATAATAGATAAATTAATTATTAAAATAATAATTCCTTAATCTATTAATAATATTAGAAAATGAAGACCAATATGTTCCCATAAATTTATCACTTTTAGTACAAATATATAAATCAATAATACTCATTTCTAATGTAGTTTTTCTTAAATTATCACTTGGTTTTATAAAATTAATATATTTTATTCTATTATTATACTTTGTATAAAGGTTTTCTTGTATATTTAAATTATCAGTAGCTATAAATAAATTACTCTTCTCATTATATTCTATAAAATTTTCAAAATGTTTTAAATCAGTAGTTTTACCTTTATTTTTAAAACATTCAAAATGATCTGTTCTTCTAATATGACAAGATATATAAGGTTCGTTTTTAAAATTCTCCTTAATAATTTTATCTATTTTTTCTTTTAGATATGGTTTTAATATAAGATATTTTAAATCAAACTTTCCAATAATTCTATAACACGATTTAATATCAATTTTTAAATTATTAGGTTTTACTTTAATAAAATTTATATTTTTAATAGGTTCGAAATAATCTAAAAAAAAAACCAGGACATGCATTATTAGCGATCCAATAAATATTAAATATTTTTATTAGGAAATAAACTTTTTAAACTAATAACTAATCTGAGTCTATTACATAATCCACCGATAACTTCTACATTATACTCATCCTTTTCTTCTATAAAAATAAAGTTATTGTTTAAATTATAATTATTAGTTGGTAATATGAACATTTCTTTTTAATATTTAAAAAATCCTCTAATTTACTTACATTATCTCTCATTATATCAAAAATACACATTTTTAAATTAGGATTATTTTTGAAATAAGATACTATATTTATGTAATGAATAGAATGTATTTTAAATAACTTATAATAATTATCTAATTCATAGGTTTCAAATTTTTCTTCCACTTTTTTACAATGATTAATTAATCTTTCGTTGTATTTATTCCATCTAACCATTGAATCATACCATAAATCAAATTCTCTCCAATTTAAGATAAAATATGCATCTTTATTTTCATTAATTAATCTTTTATAATCAAAAAGCTGAGGCCAATAAGCATTATCTTGGTCACTACTACAACTAATTTCTGTTAATGAAAAATTATCTAAATATTTTAAAAGTTTATTATTATTATTTTTGTTAAATCTAATAATATTACCTAAATGAATATTTTCTGTTTTTTTTTTCAAATTCAGTTAAAACATAACCATCATCTAGTATTTGTTGATAAATCAAAGGATAATCTTTTTTATTTAAAATCCAATGAATTGTTTTATAATTTATACTTTTTAACAGACTTTGAAATGAACTTGTTCCTGATTTAGGAAATCCCAATAATATAATTCTTTTCATCTTAAAATTATATATATATAATTTTAAAATGGTATAAAATATATATATATATTATTAATGGATTGTGTAATTATGTGTGGTGGTAGTGGAACTAGATTATTTCCACTTAGTAGGAAATTATTACCTAAACAATTTTTAAAACTTACTGATAACAAATTTAGTATGTTTCAATTAACAGTTAAAAGAGCAATTATGAATAATATTAACCATATTTATATTGTTTCAAATGTTAAACATAATTTTATGATTAGGGAACAAATGGAAGAACTTAATGTTACTTATTATACTATAATAAGTGAACCTTTTGGTAAAGATACATGTGCTGCTATTACTAGTGCAAGTCTTATTAGTAAAGCATCAAATATATTAGTAATGAGTAGTGATCATGTATGGGAAGATAATATATTTAGTGATGTTGTTATGAAAGCATTTGATATAAACAAAAGTGTAACTGTATTTGGTATTGTACCAACTTATCCTGAAACTGGTTACGGTTATATTAATTATGAAGGTAATCAATTAATAAAATTTGTTGAAAAACCTGATATTGATACAGCTAAAAAGTATATAGAAAGTAAACAATACTTATGGAATAGCGGTAACTTTGTATTTAATAGAGAATTCTTACTAAAAAAATTAAAATTAACAGCAGCTGATATTATTGAAGATGTTAATACTACTATATTATCTTCAAAAAAAGTTAATAATGAAATTATTTTAGATAGTAATATGTTTGATAGGGTTAGAAGTATTAGTATTGATTATGCGGTGATGGAATATGTTACAGATGGTAATATTATTCCATATACTGGATATTGGAGCGACATAGGTAGTTTTAAATCATTACATATGCATCAACAGAAAGATAATGATAATAACTATATTGATGCAACTAATATGAATTTATCTACAACAAATAGTATGATAATGTCAGATAATAAGGATAAACTTATTCTTACAAATAATATAAAAGACCTTACAATTATAGATACAAGAGATTGTCTTTATATTGGTAATACTGATAGTAGTCAGGATGTTAAAAAATTAGTAAATATGATGAAAACTGATGAAAATAATAATGTTAAAGATATGTTAAACGTTCATGCAAAAGCCTTCAGACCTTGGGGATGGTATATAAATGTAGAAGGTAAAAACGAAGATGGATTTAAGATTAAGCGAATTGGTGTATATCCTGGTAAAAGATTGTCATTACAAAGTCATAAACATAGGAGTGAACACTGGGTTATAGTTAAAGGTACTGCTCGTGTTCAAGTAGGTGAAGATCAGCTCATATTACATAAAAATCAACATGTATATATTCCTGTTGGTGTATTACATCGAATGGAAAATATTGGAGAAGATATGGTTGAATTTGTTGAAACTCAAATTGGTGATTATCTAGGAGAAGATGATATTGTTAGATATCAAGATGATTTTGGTAGAGTTTAATATATCACTTAATAAATATATTTTTATAAAAATTTAAATCATTTATAATTTCTGGATGAAATGTTACTCCTATTATATTATTACTTTTTACTCCTGTAATAATATCATCATATTTATGTAATACTTCTACATTTTTCCCTACATTAATTATTTTAGGGGCTCTTATGTAAATTTGGTCTCTTTTGTCACTTGTTTTTACGTTATAAGTTTTTTTAATAAAACTATCATTTTGACTTCCATAATAATTTCTGCAAATTTCGATATCTAAACCTCCAATAATTTTAGATTCATTTTTAATGTAATTTGCTAAAATTATTATACCTGCACAAGTACCTATAGTTAATTTTTTATCTATATTTATAAATTTAAAAAGTTCTTTTTTCATTTCTTCGTCTATAAATTTTCTCATAGTAGAAGATTCTCCACCTGGTATTATTAAACTGTTTACTTTTTCTAAATCTTTAACATTTTTTACTATTATATTATTTAAATTTAATTTATCTAAAATTTTTTTGTGTTCAAAAAAAGCCCCTTGAAATGCTAAAATGCCTATCATATATATATATAAAGATATAATTTATATATATATATGTCTGAACAATTTTTAATTAACGATGGTTTTGCTAAAATGTTTAAAGGAGGTGTTATAATGGATGTTACCACTGTAGAAGAAGCAATAAATGCTGAAAAAATGGGAGCATGTGCTGTTATGGCACTTGATGTTATTCCTTCTGATATTAGAAAATTAAATGGAGTTTGTAGAATGGCTAATTTACATCTAGTAAAGGATATTAAAAATGCGGTATCAATACCAGTTATGGCTAAATGTAGAATAGGTCATTTTGTTGAAGCAAAAATTTTACAAGAAGCTAATGTTGATTTTATAGATGAAAGTGAAGTTTTAACACCGGCTGATTACAAAAATCATATTAATAAAAAAGATTTTAAAACTCCATTTGTATGCGGTGCAAGAAATCTAGGAGAAGCTCTTAGAAGAATAAATGAAGGAGCTACTATGATTAGAACTAAAGGAGAAGCTGGTACTGGTGATATTTCACAAGCAGTAAAACATGCTAATATGATAAATTATGAAATTTCTAATTTATCTAATATGACTAATGAAGAATTAAACGAAAAAGCAAAAGAATACAGGGTTCCCTTAGATTTACTTTTAAAAGTAATTGAAGATGGTAGATTACCGGTTGTTACATTTGCAGCAGGTGGAATAGCAACACCTGCAGATGCTGCATTAATGATGCATCTTAAATCAGATGGAGTATTTGTAGGCAGTGGAATATTCAAAGCAGAAGACCCTATGCAAATGGGTCAATCAATGGTTAAAGCTGTTACTTTTTATAATGATTTTCAAAAATTATATCAAGTTGCACTGGTTTCCGGTTCTGGTATGAAAGGTATAAATGTAAATGATATTACTGAAAATAATAGATTTGAATTAAGATAAGTTATAAAATATTTAGTTATTTTAATATAATTTAAATTATATTAAATTTTCAAAACACTCCTCTATTTTTAATAAATTTTTATTTTTTAAAATTGTAGATAATTTATTTGTATCTAAAAGACCACAACATGAAGATGGTTTAACAATATTATAATTAATCGGTTTTTTTATTTTATTCATATAAATATATAATATTTCACTTAATTTTATGGGATTTGGATTAACAAAATTTAAAATTCCCGTAATATTATTTTCTATAATATATGGTAATAATGGGAATAAATTAGGAACAAATGTTATATTTACATATTGATCATGAATACTATTTGTTCTAGTTAATAATTTACTCATAAAACACCTAGGGTCTTTATTTAATGCAATTGGATACTGTATTCTTAAACATAATACATTTTTATAAATATCAATAGAATCTTCTAAAATATTTCTACATTTTAAATAATATTTATCATTATTTCTGTTAAATTTAGTTTCTTCTGAAAATTCTGACATAATTTGTTCACCATAACTATTAAATCCACCATTATAAATAGAACCAGACCCAAATAATGTTAAATGTATATTTAAATTATTGGTTATTTCACATAATTTTAAAGTGTCTATAACATTCGTTTTAAACGTTATTTCTTTATTATCTTCACACCATTTTATAGTAGGTTTACCAGATATTCCAGCAGCACATATAATATATTTAGGTTTGTATTTTTCAAAATAATATTTGATTAAATCATAATTATGTAGTCTTATATTTAATTCTATATAATTTTTATTTAATTTATCTAAATAAATTCTCCGATATAATCTATTATTTTTTGATCCATTCCATCCAACTAATATATTTTTTTATGAAATTTTTAGACAATTAGTTAAACAAATTATTAATCATGAATTACCTGAAAAAGATTTAGATTTTTTAAATGAATCAAAAATAAAGGATATAGAAATGACACATTAGACTATACCTATTTTACCATTAATAAAAATAATATTAAAGTTAAATTACGAAGATATTATACCTTGTTTCCATCCTCAATCTCATCCAAAAAGATTATATATGAATACTTATGATAATTATTATATTAGATTATCACCTAATAATTTTAAAAAATATCTGGATTAAGTCGGCGTTTTAAATGTTCAAAGGTGTAATTCTTCTAAGGTAATCTTTTTATTTATAGGTATACTATAATTTAAAACATGTAAGTAATGATTTTTTAAATCTAATATTTTTTCACCTTTTGAATTTTTAATATATGCATTTTTAATATTCCATTCTTTTGGAATTTTCCAATCAAAAACATCAGTTCCTGATTTTATTTTATGTATGTTAATTGGTATATTCTTTTTTATATACTCTAATGTATATTCTGTACCAGAACCTGTTAAACTTCTACATATTGGATATAACTCTTTCATATCATTATAAATATATAAATTTATTAAAGATATAAAATCTAAGTTTTTTGATGTAATTCCTTTTACCTTAATTCTAATTAAATAATAATTCAAATCTGGATTATTATTTAAAAAACGATATCTTAGCAAAGATATTTTGCTTAAAAGTTGATTATAAGACAACAACTTGTGAAGTTCTTCCTTTACAGGTCGTTGTACTTTTAGTTTATCAACACATTCATCTTTAAACATACATGCCCAATAAATAACATCATTTGGATTTTCAAATCTTAGATAAAATTTATCAGTATATTCCAGATCGATATATTCATTGTTAACGAGTGTATCAATAATTGTTTGACTTGCTCCATTTTTTTGTAGTAATAGATAGATTTGAATTAGATAAAAATATAATTCAAGAATTTAATTTAAAAAAAACAAAGAAATATTTTATAAAGCTCTATAAAAATTAGTTGAATACAATTTTATGACAAAATAGGTTTGTGTTTGATGTATGTATTGTTGAGGGATGGTTATGACTAATAATGAAAAATATTATAATCTACTAAAAAAATTTAGAGCTCATGGATTAAGTAAAGAATTTAAAGATAGAGAAGAAAGTGATATTAAAGGATATGAATATGATATTGAATTATTAGGATATAATTATAGATTGACAGATATTCAGGCTACATTAGGTATTTCTCAAATGAAGAAAATTGATAAGTTTATGGAAGAAATTAAAAATTATTATTTACAAGAATTAAGTAATAGTAAAAATTTAGAATGTTTAAAATATAAATTTGGTTCTGCTAATCATTTATTTATTGTTAAAGTAAAAAATGGAAAAAGAGATGAATTATATAATTTATTAAAACAAAATGGAATTTATACAAATGTTCATTATAAACCTATTTATCTATTTTCACTCTATCAAAAATTAGGATATAAAAAAGGTTTATGTCCTGTTGCAGAAAAAGTATATCAAGACATTTTGTCAATCCCTATTTACTACAAACTTGAAAAAACAGATATTGATAGAATAATATCTTTAATTAAATAGATAATTATAAATAATCGTAAATGGAATGTTGTATTTGTTATGAAAGTAATAATATATTAACTACTGAATGTAATCATAATATATGTTTACATTGTATTATAAAATTAAGAAAAATAGAATGTCCGTATTGTAGAAAACAACTTGATAGTTTACCAGATTTTATTAAAAATAAAATTACTAGTAACAATTTAGAAACTGTTGTTGATGAACCTAGTAATTTTGGAGGAGATGGTTTTGGTATTTTTTTGGATGCTCCAGGTACTCCTTATGGCGACTTGAACGAAAGTAAAAAATTATTATTAGAAGAATTAAAAATAATTAAACTTGGTATATGGAGAAAAATAAGAAATGATATTAACAATAATAATAAAGGAGAATTTTATAATGAATTATTTTTAAAAGATTTAATTGAGGAAATTAAAAATAATATAGTTATTATATAAATCATTAGATAGAAATTAGGATGATATATATATATATATCGTTTTTAATAATTATACATGTATAATATTAAAGATAACAACGTTGAAGATAATTTTGGGAGAATTTAAGTTATATTTAAAAATTAATCGTTTAATATTAATTTGTAGGTTAATAATATATTTAAAAATTAATCGTTTAATATTAATTTGTAGGTTAATAATATATTTAAAAATTAATCGTTTAATATTAATTTGTAGGTTAATAATATATTTAAATATTCTATATATTAATGAAAAAAGTTTTTATTACGTTTGGTGGCGGATCAGATAATTACTACCAAGCAGTCAAAAAAATAACGAATCAAGCTAAAAAAATAGATTTATTTGACGAAATAGTAGGTTTTACAGATACAGATCTTAAAAATAATTTTCCTGATTTTTGGAATAAACATTTTAATTTTATTTTAAATAATAAAAGAGGTTATGGATATTGGATTTGGAAATCTTTTATTATTCAACAAAAATTAAAAGAATTAAAAGATGGTGATATTTTATTATATTTAGATACTGGTTGCGATATAAATTATAATAACAAAGCTATGATGGAAGAATTATTCGAATTAACTAATAAACATGAAATGATTAATTCTAATGCACAAAGAGAAATAATGTGGACAAAAAGAGATTTATACGATATTATAAAAATTGATGATAATAAAAAAAATACTATTCAAGTTCAAGGAGGCATAGTAATGTTAAAAAAATGTTCAAAAATTATAAAATTAATAGATGAATGGGTTGAATTATGTGCTGATTATCACAATATAGATAATTCACCTAGTATTAAAGAAAATTATCCTGAATTCAAAGAACATAGACATGACCAATCTATATACTCCTTATTATGTAAAAAATATGGATATGATAATTATTTAATAGAGAACTATTTTAAAAATAGTACTTATATTAGTTTAGCTGAAAATCGAAATAATATAATAAATAAAATTAATAGTTTAGTTATATTAGCATTTAGAAATAGAGGAGGAGATTGTCTTATAGAAAAATATATAGAAAATAATAAAATATTTTGAAGATACAAATTTTAAATTTGAAATTGATAATAATTTAATGACATTTCAATCTAAATTGAAACCAGCATGGAAATATACTATTGATCTTAAAAATCTATTTGATAAATATAATGAATTGTTAAAAAAACCAAAAAAAAACTTAGAATATTTTTTTAATTTACCAAATAATTTAAAATTAAATAAACAAAATTTAGATTTTTTGGTAAATAATTTAAAAAAATTAAAAGATAATATAAAAGCTTCTGATAAAATATTATTATTAGCACGTAATCCAGAAAATAAAATAGAAGGAAATTATGGTATAACATATACATATAATTTTCATGATTATAATAATGAACTATTTCCTAATAATACAATTGAATTAAGAAGTACCTTTCCACATCATATCAGAGAAATTTTAGATATTATTGATTTAAGAAATAAAACAGATAAAGATTTTAATTCTATTGATTTTTATCACTCAAAAAATTTAAATCCATTTAAAAATTATAAAGATTATAAAGATTATTTAGAAAATACAAAAGGTTTTAATTATGGAAAATTTATATTTAAAAAAAATTGGTTAATTAATAATACATATTTTAATCGTATTAATGATGAATATATAAAAACTAAAAATCCAATATATTTTGGTAATTATTATGATATGACAACTTTTTGGGGTCAAAATATATTGGATGGGATTGGATTATCTAATTTAAATTTTTTAATAAACAACAATATTAATAAAACTATATATATTAAAGGGTTTAGTATAAATGAAGATAGCTATACAACAAGACATTCATCATGGTATCACAATTTAATTAATATTAATTTATTCTTATGTTTAAAACTATGTTTTAGTTTAGATGAAAAAACTTTTACAGATAATTCTATATAAAAATTTTACACCCTTGAAAATTTTACACAAATTGTCAATATCGTGGTTTAGATTATTTTATACAAAAATATATAAATGAAATACAAACAAAACATATAGAAAATTATACTTTAATAAAAAATAAGAGACAAATTCCAATTAATATTCTAAAACAAGCAGATATATTTATATATCAACCTATAGATAAAAAACATGGTATTTATTCTACAGACATAAGTGTTGAAAATAACATAATGTCTTATTTATCACCTAATTGTAAAACAATTTCATTCCCTTATATTTATAATTCTTCTTTATGGATATTAATTCCTCCAGCAAACATAGATGGATATATTGGCAATTATGTTGATATGGATAAATATATAAACAGAGAACCTATTGAAAAATTAAAGGTAAAAGGTTATTCATTAGATGAAGTTTTACAAATGTTTTCAAAAGGATTAATTGATTTTGATTATGAAAATAGATTTACAAAATCTATTGAAATTTTAAAGAAAAAGGAAGAATTATGTGATGTCAAAGTTGCTGACTTTATTGAAAAAAATATAAGAAAACATAAACTTTTTTTTACACAAAACCATCCAACAACATGTGTTTTTATTCATTGTGTAAATCAAATATTATCAATACTTGGATATAATTACAAATATGATGAATTTGCTTATCCTGAAAATGTAGTTAATTTACCAGGAGAATGGCCACATACATCATATGATATTAAATATTGGAATTTTACTTATAAGAATATTAATAATAATTGGTATATTCATCATATTAAAAATATTTATAATAACTATCAATGCTAATAAGTTAGATAGAAACCATATTAAATATTTTTATTATTTTCTACAAGTTTCATAATTATTTATAAACCATTGTACACTTTCATTAATACCTTCTTTAATATCAATAAAAGTTAAATTTTTATGTAAACTTTTTAACTTACTATTATCAGCTGTTTTTTTAAATTGACCGTCAGCTGCAGATGTATCAAACACTACTTTATCACTATAATTATAACTTTCTGCAATCATCATAGCTACATCACGAATACTAACTTCATCTTCTTCTCCTACTGATAATATAATTGTTTCTCTAAGATTATATTTTTCTAGAGTCCACAGCATTAGTCTAGCTAGATCCATACTATAGATAAATTGTCTTAATGGTTTACCACTTCCTTTAACCACAAAATCTTCATTATTAAGTTTAGCAAGATAACATCTATGAATAAGTGCAGGTATAACATGTCCATCTGCTAATGAATAATTATCATTCATACCATAAATGTTTGTTGGAATAACACAAATAAAGTCTTTATCATATTGTTCAATGTAAGCTTTACTTTGTATTTCTAATAATCTTTTAGCATAAGCATATGCATCGTTAGAATGATGAGGAGGACCATTATGCAACATAGTTTCATTAATTGGATATGTTGTTTTATCTGGGAAAATGCACGTTGAAAGACAACTTACAACTTTCTTTACACCAGAAAGATGACAAGCTTTAAGAACATTTGTATTTATACTAACATTCTTCTCCAACATATCTACTTTATAATTCATATTTTTAAATAAACCACCAACCATAGCTGCTAAATGTATAACCATATCTGGTTTTTCTTTCATGAAAAAATCAATAGTTGCTTTCTCATCTGTAAGATCACACATTTTTGATGACATAAATACTGTTTCATACTTACTATCTTTCATAATATTTTTTAAACCATAACCTACCATTCCACTACCTCCAGTAACTAAAAGTTTCATATAAAATATCTAAGATATTTTATACGAATAAAAAACAATACATTTTAATTATTTAAAATAATTTTTTGTATTATCATGTACTAATTTATGATTGAGTAATTCATCTTGTTTTAACCAAATAAATTCATTATGTTGATTATCAAATTTTAAACTATTTTTTTCATCTTCTGTAATTTCTATCATATAGGCCATACATACATAATGTGTATTATAATTATTATTAAATACATTATTATCGTAAATATGTTGAGTATTCATATGATGTTTAAATCTATTAAAATCTAATTCTATTCCGAGTTCTTTTAAAGTTATTCTTTTACAAGCATCAATTATAGTTTCATTTTTATAAATTCTTCCTCCTGGATTAAAATAATAACCCTTTGCTGGTTCATTATTACGCATACCTATTAAATATTCTTCATTACATTTAACTAAAATTTCAAAAGCTATTAACGGAGAATTTTTAATAATATTTAAAAATTCTTTTTTTGATAACATTAACTTATGTTATAAAATAAATATTAAATTATTTTATATTGTATATTAATGAAAATTGCATTACTTACAGGTATTACAGGACAAGATGGTTCTTACCTTGCTGAATTATTATTAGAGAAACAATATATAGTTTATGGTATAATTAGAAGAAGTAGTAGTATTAATACTAAACGTATAGACCACCTTTATAATAATAAAAATCTAATTTTAAAATATGGCGATATGACAGATGCTGCTAACCTTCTTATGATTGTTGCTGAAATTAAAACTAATAATCCTAAAATGGAAAGATTAGAAGTATATAATTTAGCTGCAATGAGTCATGTTAAAGTTTCTTTTGAAATGCCCATTTATACAGGTATGGCTGATGGCATTGGTGTACTTAATCTTTTAGAAGTTATTAGAAGTAGTGGATTAATGGAAAAAACTAGATTTTACCAAGCATCTACTTCTGAACTTTATGGTAAGGTACAAGAAGTACCACAAAAAGAAACAACTCCTTTCTACCCAAGGTCTCCCTATGGTGTAGCTAAACTTTATGGTTTCTGGATAGTCAAAAACTATCGTGAATCATATAATATGTTCGCCTGTAACGGAATACTCTTTAATCACGAATCCCCTAGACGTGGACCTACCTTTGTTACTCGAAAAATTACAAGAGGATTAAATATGATTCTTAAAGGAGAAAGAGATAGATTAGTTATGGGAAATATTGATGCAAAACGCGATTGGGGTCATGCTAAAGATTATGTTGAAGGAATGTGGAGAATGTTACAACAAGATAAACCTGATGACTATGTATTATCAACAAATGAATTTCATAGTGTTAGAGAATTTATTGAAAAATCATTTGCTCTTAAAGGATTTAATATATTATGGAAAGGTAGTGGGATTGATGAAATTGGATTTGATGCTAATACAGGTAAAGAATTAATATTTGTTTCAGAAAAATACTTTAGACCTGCTGAAGTAGAAGAGCTATTAGGTGATTCTACTAAAGCTAGAACAGAATTAGGTTGGAAACCACTATATAGTTTTGATATGTTGGTTAAAGAAATGGTTGAATTAGATTGTAAATAAAATATCTAAATTAATTTAATGAAATATGTATATTTAATAATTCCTGCAGAAGGATTAACATCTATATGTGGGATTTTAAATAGAATAATTAATATATGTAAACAATTTAATAGAATATTAGTTTTTAACAGTTTTAAAACTTGTTATAAAGTAAATTTTTCTAAATTTTTTAAATTTGATGAAACTAAAATTATTTATAAAGTTGAAGAAATTAATAATTTTATTGAAAAAAGTGAAAATTTAACAATATATCCTGAAGGTTTTAATTTAAAAAATTGCAATTTCGGGTGGGATTACCCTGAACAAAGTGTAGTTGGATTTAATAATGAAAATGAAAAATATACACTTTTCCCTAGATACAATATAGATAAACTTATTGATGAAAATAAACATTATGATGTTATTATAGTAGCAGGAATGATGGGTGGATTTCAATCAATAAATTTTTTTAAAGAACAATTAATTTTTACTGATTTCGTAATTAATTATTTCAATGAAAAATATAATTTGATAAAAAAACCATATTTATCAATACAAGTTAGAAATACTGATATTTCTATAAAAAGCGACTATATTAAATTATATGAACAAAATAAAGATATAATTCATAAATATAAAAATGTATATGTTGCAACAGATTGTATTAAAGCATTAAATTTTTTTAAAAATATAAATGGTTTAACAGTATATAATTTTACTAAATTCCCTAAAGGGAAATATAGGTCATTACATTATTCAACGTTATCGGGTACTGATAAAATTATGAGTGCTTTATTAGATTTATTTTTAATAGGAAATTCTAATAAATTATTAAGTAATTCTAGTGGAGGATTTATAAAAATTGCATCAGAACTTCATAAAATCGAATATTTTAAAAAATTATTATATAAAAATTAATATTTATATATAAATTTATGTTACATATAATGTAATATTATCTAATATAATAATATATGATTATATTAAATAATATTAATAAATTAGGAGAAAGTTGTTTATGGAATAAATATGATGAAAAATTTTATTGGGTTGATATTATAGACAAAAAAATTAAATCATATGATGGTAATAATTTTAAAGAATTCAGCACTGAAAAAATGCCTTGTTGTATTACATTAATTGATCAACATAAGTTTAATCTGGCATTAGAAGATAGTATTGGTGTATATGACATTAGAAATAATAGTTACAATAAACAAGTTTCTTTACTAGATAACAATGTAAGATTTAACGACGGAAAACTAAATAATAATAATGTTTTACACATAGGTACTATGGATAGAAATGAAAAAGAATATATTGGAAAAATTTATAAATATAAAAATAACTATTTAGAAATTATAAAAGAAGATATTGGTATTAGTAATGGAATTTCATTTGATAGTACGAATAGGATGTATTATAGTGATTCATTAAGTGGTAAATTATTTTATGACAATAATATGATAAATCAATATAATGATATTGGTCCAGATGGAGCATGTGTAGATACTAACGATAATTACTACTCGTGTTTATGGGGAGGAAGTAGAATAGACGTATATTGTAATCAGATAGTTGAACAACAAATTCAACTACCTGTAAAATACCCTACTTGTTGTTGCTATGGTGGAAAAGATATGAATAAATTATTTATTACATCTGCATCAATAATAGATAATTCAAATAATAATGGTAAAATTATTATAATTTAAAATCTATTAAATTATAATGAAAAAAGTAACATTTTATTATGGAGATCCCAGCACATATAACCATTTCCTTCCTATTCATAATAATATTAATAATAGTCAATTAATTAACTTAAATAATTGTGATAATTTTAATTCAGATATAGGTATATATGGTTTAAGTACAAATCAAAAAGAAGTTTTTATTAATAAATATGATAATTTTAAAATTCTTTATATTGAAGGATTAGTAGGTAATAGACTTAAAGGTGTAGAAACACTTGATTTTAATTTAATATTAGTATGTAATAATAAATGTAAAGATTTTATAGCTAGTAGGTTTTCTAATAAAGTTGATATTATAGGCGATACTTTTTATAACCAGATAATTTTAAATAATAAAAATTTATCCCTTAAAAAAAAATTTTATACATTATTTCTATCTCCAGATGATGATAAGATGGATAAAGAATTATTAAATATTAATAATTTTTTTGATACAATTAATTTAATTAAAAAATATTCTTCAAATATTAAAATTTTAATAAGATTTCATCCTAGAACATCTAAAAAATTTTTGTCTAATATTAAAAAAAATTACGTAAATGATGAAAGTATATTTTTTGATAATTCTATTATGAATGATAAAGTAATTAGAAATAGTATCATCACATTTGGTATAGGTACATCAATGTATTATGAAAGTATTTTAAATAATGTACCTTCATGTTTTATCAATATTAATAAAAAATTTTCAGATATATATTCTTTATTCAACATGGAAGATATTATTTTAATATGTTCTGAAAATAGTTTGAAACAATTCATAAATGAACCTTATATTAAAGATTCTTTTAAAAATAATCATCTAACTTCTATAAAAAAATTCATTAATGTTATTAAACTTATTAAATAAATTATTATTAACCATAAATTTAAAATTTATACCCAAATAATTCAAATTCTTTTTTATGTTTATCATAAACAATTTGTTTTAGTTCTTCATCATAATATTTTCTATAATCTTTATCTTTTCTAAAATTACTTTTAAATTTAAGTAATTTATTAATATCATATTCAATATTTAACTTTTTACAGACTTTTTGTAAATCTTCTTCTAAAAATTCAAACCTAATGTAAAAATCAATACATGATTTATCATTAATAAAATATCTAGTATAATTAATACAATCATTATTTCTAACAAAATCATAAAAAGAACCACTGTAACTTCCTTTAAATATTACCATATTATACAAGGAGACTATTTTATCGTATGGTTTTTGATTTTTGATTTTTTTCCATTTGCTGTACGATGACCTACAATTCCATATTTACTTATATGTGAATCTAATTTATGTTCAACTATATGGTCTTTTGAAGGGTCCATACAATATTTCTCAAAATATGCTTCAATACTCGTTCCAGCTACTTTCATATTTTTAATATATATGAATTTATATAAATGCGATATTAATACCATTATATATATATATTAAAATTTTTTTATAATTGGTATAAAAATCTAAGAAAAATTTATATAATTATATTTAAGATGAATATATATGTAATTGGTCCTAGACATTGTGGGTCTACTAGATTATATAATTTTATTAGATTTTGTTTTCAAAAAAAAAATATAGAATTTCATTCTGCATATGAAAAAAAAAATGAAAATTATGAAATTAATATTATAAAATGGCATGAATTTGATATATCAGAATTAAAAAAAGATGATATTATTTTTTTACCAATTAGAAATTTATTAGATTCAGCAATATCTAGAGTTTCTAGGAAAATGTGTAATGATTTTTTTGAAGGTATTATGCATAATACTAATTTATTTAATATGTATGAAAAAATAGCTACGATGATAGTAAAATATGAAAATTATTCAATCTATCAATTAAAAGAAATATGTAAACATTTAAATTTAAGTTTTAGCAATATTGAGATTATAGAAATTATGAAAGAATTAGATGAAATGCATAATGTTAGAGATAATCATTTATATAAAACCCATATTATGTCTAAAACTCATAATACTGCTGGAGGTAAAAATAATAAATTTTTACATAAAGATATTAAAGAATTAAAAAATGTTTTAAATATTAAAGAAGTTAAAGATTTTTTAGAAAAATTTAAATATATTTAATAAGATTTTTTTTCTTTATCATCTAATATTATTTTTCTATCTAATTCTGAATTTGATTTATATGCTCCATGTTCTGTAAAAAACCATTTATGAAAACTTTTAATATTTGTTATTTTTGCTATAACATATTTAATTAAATTTTCTTTACTTTTAGTTTCTCTAGTTATACGAGAAGTTATAACATCTTCATTTAAATCTTTATCAGTCACTGACATATATTTAATATTTATATTATTATTAAATATGTTTTTCATCCAATTAAATATTACTCTACTTCTAGGCATATGAAATTCAGATGTAATTAAAACTATTTTTTCTAATTTTAGAGGTATTATATGATTAACAAAACCAAAGTACCCATTTGCTATTGTGTCATAACTAGACCATTCTTTATAAATCATATTTGGTTCTACACCTAAGCTAATTAAATATTCACTACATGATGTACTTTCATGAATAGCAAAATTATTTTTATTTAAAATAGGAGGTATATGATAACTACCTCCACCTAAACAAAAAATTGGTTTATTTGTTGATTTATGAATATTATAAGCTAAATCTAATCTTCTTATTACCCAAGGATGACAAAATCCTTTACTATCAATACCTCCAGCTAAAACAACTATTCCATCAATTTCTAAATTAAAATTTTTTATTTTTGGCTGTTTAATATCAATATATTTATAATCTATTGATTCCCAACCTTCTGGTTTTATATTCCAACCGTCCATTATAATTGATTATATAAATTTTTAATAATTTTATTCTGTTGAAAGTTTAATACATGCTCCTCCATCAATTAATAAATTAGCACCATTAATAAAACGTCCATTAATATCATCAGCTACAAAGTTAACAAAATTTGCAATTTCATCAACATTACCAACTTTTCCCAAAAGATGTGATTTTCCTAAATTATTAACTAGAGTGTCACTATCACCACTACCTGCATGACCTCTCAATAAACCAGCTCTTAACATTTTAGTATCTACCGCCCCAGGACAAATATTATTTACTCTTATTCCAAATTTCCCTAATTCTATAGCTAGATTTCTAGTAAGACCAGTTATAGCAGATTTTGATGACGCATACCCTGCTATTTCATTAGAAGTAACCACACTATGAACTGAACCTATATTTACTATATTTCCTTTTGTATTTTTTAAAAGTTCTAATCCATATTTTACAAATAAAAATATTGTTCTAACATTAATGTTATATATTAAATCCCATTCATTTACTTCCATTTTCCAAATTGGCTTACATATTTGACAAGCAGCATTATTTACTATACAATCTAATCTATTAAATTTATTCTTAATATCTTCAATAATTTCTTTTGGACTTTCTTGATTTGACAAATCTTTACTAATATAATGATCAACAAATTCTGAATCAAAATTACTGCTTCTAGATGTTCCTACAACTATCCAACCTTCTGTTTTAAATTTTTTACAAATAGCTAATCCTATTCCTCCAGTAGCTCCTGTAACTAAAACAACTTTCATATATAATTATATAAATCTTTTATTTAATTATATATCAATTAATTTTTATAAAATGTTTTCATTAAAACTTCTGTTATAATAAAATCTTCTTCCCAATCAATATCTTGAGATTCAATATCACTCATTGGGAAAAGTAAAGCTTTACTTCCAATTCTTGCTTTATATTTTTCTAAAATTTCTTGAGTAAAAATATAAATACACGAGTTTTCTTCATAGATTGGATCTAAATCTTGTGTTGGTATTAATTTAAATCTATTATGATTCATATCATTTCCATTAATATCATAAAATCGTGTATGATGTGTTTTAACTGAAAATAAACATTCGTATTCTTCTTTTTTCATTAAAAATTCATTTATAGAATTTTTAATTGTTGAGGCTTTTAATAATGGATTAGTTACATGAGTTTGTAAATAATAATCTGAATCTAATTTTAAATCATTAATTACATTAAGTAGCAAATCATTAGTTGCAGTATCACCAGGCCATAAATGTTTTGGTCTATTATATAATATTATACGATCCATATTTTCTTTAAATAATTCAGGGACTTTTTCAAAAATAGTTGGTGAATTAGTATCTATTACAATATTATCGATTTCTTTTACATTTAGTAAAGTTTTTATAATATAATAGAATAAAGGTTTTCCGTTCATATCTCTGAAATTTTTCCCAGGTACACGAGTAGATTTATGTTTAATTGGAATAATTGCAGTAATTTTCATCTTAATAAATTTTAGATAAAATATTTTTATCTATTTTTATATAAATATGGGAAATTTTATTGATATTAATAATGACAATTTAAATTATAAAAAAAATTTAAATTGTGAAATTAAACAAAAGGATACATGTGAACTTGAAAATATATGTAAATCTGAAAATATATGTAAATCTGAAAATATATGTAAATCTGAAAATTATGATTATATGGGATTTAAATCGAAAGAAATGTTTATAATGTTTATAGGAACATGTCAAACTTAATTGTATCCATGTAGACATTTTCTAATATTGTAAGCATTTGTATTTATTTGTTTTAAAAATTTATCAATATCTTCTGATTTGTTTAAAATATCTATATCAAAATTTCTATAATATGTATCAATGTGTTTTTTACAATTACCATAGTCTATTAATGTTAATTTATTATCTTTTAAACAAATATTTCTACCTGTTATATCATTATGATAAATATTATGTTTTTTTAAAATCATTAGAATATAATATAATTGTTGTTTCCAATTTTTGGGTATTTTAGTCAAATCAATATTTTTATCTATTTCAATCATATCACCAACATAATTCATTGTTATTGATAATTCATTAGTATCATATGTGATTATTTTTGGAAAATATAGTTCATCTTGTAAAAGTTTAAGAGCTTCTAATTCATTATTATATGATTCTATCAAAAAATTAAAATCTACATAAAAGTCAGGATTAACTCCATTCTTCTTATAAATTTTTTTTATTATTTTTTCTTTTCCTAACTCATATATTTCAACAATAGATGTATACCCTTCTAATTTATTAGTTAATTTAAATTTAGATAAATTATTTTTAATTTTTTCGATATCTAATAAAATATTAATATCAGATGCATATTTTTTATTAAATTTATAGGTTGGTTTTAATCTAGAATTTGGTTTTTCCATGAATTCTTTATCTTCATATTCGTTTAAGATATTATTATTTACTTGATAAAAATGTGTTACCTCTGAATCTTTTTCATTTACCTCTTCACTTTTATAAAACATATTACCCATTATTATTTAACTTAGAAAATTATTTAAAAAATAGAATAATATTATCTAAATTAATTTAATGAAAGTTCTTATAACTTGTCCTCCAATGATTAAGAGAATTGAACATTATGATAATATGTTAAAAGAAAATGGAATTGAATATTATTGTCCCGAATTTACACAAGTTATGACTGAAGATGAGCTGATAGAATTATTACCAAATTATGATGGATGGATTATTGGAGATGATCCTGCAACTAGAAAAGTTTTTGAAGCTGGACATAAAGGAAAACTTAGAGCTGCTGTCAAATGGGGGGTTGGTGTTGATAATGTTGATTTTGAAGCATGTAAAGATTTAAATATTCCCATAACTAATATACCTAATGTATTTGGTGAAGAAGTATCAGATGTTGCTATTGGAATGATGTTAAATCTTACCAGAAGATTACATGAAATAGATGCTGCTACAAAAAATAATAGTTGGTATAAACCAGCAGGTAATTCATTATCTGGTAAAAAAGTTTGTTTAATTGGTTTTGGTGATATTGGAAGAAGCACCGCTAGAAAATTACTTGCTTTTAATTTAGATGTACATGTAAGTGACCCAGGTTTTGAATGTATAAATGGTAAAATAGTTTGTAAATATAATAGTGAAATTATAGTTCCTAAATCAGTAATGAATGTAAAAATTTGTAGTTTAGATGATGCATTAGATAATGCAGATTTTATTATAGTAACATGTGCATTAAATAAACATACCTACCATCTAGTCAATAAAACTAATATTCTAAAAAGTAAAAAAGGTGTTATAATAATAAATGTTGCTCGTGGTCCAGTTGTAAAAGAAGATGATGTTATAGAATTACTTGAAAGTAACTATATAAAATCAGTAGGGTTTGATGTATTTGAAGTTGAACCATTACCAAAAGAATCAAAATTAAGAAATTTTAATCAGAATTTTTATGGTAGTCATAATGGTTCTAATACAATAGAAGGTGTTGATAAAACAAGTTTTATAGCAATTGATAATATTAAAAATTTTTTAAATAGAATTTAATGTATTATCAATACATTCTTCTAATATTTTATCATATTTTACTCTTTTATCTTTTAAAATTATATTTTTAAAGATTTTAGCTGATTTATATTGGTCATGATGTCCTTGGTCTTTCATTCTTTTTAATGCTTGATTTCCTGAATCTTTTTTATTATCCACTTTATCTCTATATGATGAATCATAATTAGTTTGAAATAAAGTAAATCCTGTTATATATATTTCTTTTAAATCAAATAACAATAAATCTAAAATAGCTGTTAAACCAGAATTGGGTCTAGATTCACAAATATTTTCAAATTTAATATATTTATCTTCATCTATTATGGAAAAATTATTTATATGATTTTCAGAATAGTAAATGGTAGCATAATCTCTTAGTGTACCTATATCATAAAAACTTGTTTTGTCATATATATCTAAAATAGGATAAACAAATCTTGTATGATATTTTGCAGAATAATCTATAGGGCCGCCGTTTTCATGATGTTGATTTACAACATGATATAATACATCTGTTCTACTTCCATGTTTACCAGTTAATACCATTTTATTTCCTTTATTAATTCTAACTATTATATCATAACTATCAATTAATTCATTATTATTTACATAATCAGCAGGTCCTACTACCACAACTCTTTTTTTATTAATTAAATTTTTATAGTAATTTTTGTTAAATTTAAATTCATTAATTAATTTAGCTTTTAATTTAATTGAAGGCATATATTCTTTAATATTTAATTTAGTGTTTGCTATTTGTTTTTTATAACTTAATTTATTATTATGTAAATATTTTCTTGTAACTAATTGTTTTAGGTATAATTTATTATTTTCAAATTCACGAATAAATAAATTATTTAAATATTTTTTGTTATAATTTTCTAATATTATTATATTATTTAAATTATCCATATTATAAACATATACATTTTTATAATCTAAATTTATGTTTCCATAATATTTTTTTCCAATTTCTTCTAAAAAGTTAATAAAAAAACTATTATGATTACATTTTTCATGTAAATCATTTGTTGCTAGTTTTTCATATTTACATCTTATTAAAGGCCATAATAATTGATGGATTTTTCTTGTTCTATTATTATCATCTTCATTTATCCTAGAAGGTAAGTGATATAAATGAATAATTTTATAATCTAATAATTTTATTTTATATTTTCTATTTAAAATTAATACATCTAAATATCTATCTTCGTAACCATAACCAAATAATTCAATGTAACCACCTGTTTCTAACAATATTTTTTTATCAAACAAAGTTATCCCACCTGATATAGTAAACAAACAAAAAGGATCTTTATCTGGAATAATATTATCATTTAAATATTTGTATTTTTCTTCAAGTGTTAAATGAATTAACTTATTTTCATATGGTTTAACAATATCATATTTTTTTGATTTTATAATTAAATCTTCTAAAATATGTTCATCTAAAGGTATATCAATATCAATAAACATTATTTTTTTACTATTATTTATGTATTTCCATAAATTACGATTATAACCAAGATTAAAATAATAGGGGTTTTTAACAAAAATATAATTTATTTTATTGTCTATAATAATATCATCTAAAAATGAGTCTATTGCTTTTTCAGTATGTGAGATACAAATATTTATATTTAATTTAGTAGTTAAATATTTTTTTAAAATATAATCTAAGTTAATCAAAGATTCATGTAATATGTTACATAATGATAATGGTATAATTATAGAAATATCATACGATTCATTATTAATATATTCAATATTATTAAGCTTATCATAAACATTATTTTTTTTACTATCAATATATTCAACATATTGATTATTTTCTAAATAGATATTGTATAATGAATTCTTGTCAAAATTTATAATAATTGAATTGTTAATAACAATAGATTCATTTTTTTTACAATAAATATTATATATTAACTTTCTATTTGAATAGATACTATTATATTTATAATTTAATGAATACTTTTTCTCTATTAATATTTTGTTTTTAAATTTTTGTATAAAGCTAATATCTATTGATTTTTTAAATTCTTCATCATAATTAACTCTTATATCATTTATCATTATTTGATAATATTTTTTAATTAGTTCTTGATTATGAGCACCGACTTTTTTCATCATCATATTTGCACTATCAACACGTTGTTTTTTATATAATTCATGATATTCAGTTTGAAATAGTGTAAATCCAGTTATATATAATTCTTCAATATCATATTGTAATAAATCCCATATGGCTACAGTTCCACAATTTGGTCTACATCTTAATTCTTTTTCAAATTTAATATATTTTTCTTTATCTACCATTGACATTTTTTTTAAAGTATGAATTTTTTTATATTCATATAAATTTCCAAGTTTAAATGAAGGAGCTTCATTTGAAGCCAATTTAGGATAACTAAATCTAATAAATCTAGTATTAATACCATTTAAACTTCCTCCACAAGTATCACTTTGTGACACACAATGATATAAAATATCAGTTCTTGAACCATATTTCTCAGGTAATTTAGTTAATTTATGACCCTGATTACATCTAACAACAACATCAAAGTTATCTATATATTCACCATTATTAACATGCTCTGATGGACCTACAATAACTACACGTTTATTTTTCAAAAAGGAAAATATAGTTCCAATTCTTAATAAATCATTTCCAATAACATAACTTTTGGGTATTTTATTAAGAGTATAATTATAAATACCAATCATTTTTTTACAGAATTTTAATAGATAATTTTTAACATATGATGTTTTATATATAACACAATCACTATCATATATATCATCAGATAGTTTAAAAGTATTAATATCATCATCTACAATTCTAACTATATTATAATCAGAAGGGAATTTTAAATCTATAAATTTTTTTTCAAAATCTTCACTAAATGTAACATTATCTCTAATAATCATAAAATATTGTTTACTAAGCGCAATTCCTTTTTCTAAAGCTATTATATTTGTCATTAATTCTGCAACATCTTCTACTGTTTTAAAATCATCTACATTGTTACCTTTTTTCTTATTGAAAATATTCCTACAAGTATTATTATTTGGATTTACATTTTTTTGGAATATACATTTCATATTCACATGTGTGTTATTTTTTTGAAAGTTTTCAATAGAGGTATCTCCTATTACTATACTATTATTCATCATCATGTCATAAAGCTTACGCTTCTTAGCTTTATCTAATTCAACTAACTCTAATTTTCTTTTTTCTCTTAAAGCTTTAAGTTTTTCTGCACGTTGTAATTTTATTTTATTTAATTTCTCTTTCTTTATTCTATCCTCTTCTAATTTCTTTTGCTTTTCTATAGCTAAACGTTTAGCTTCTGCTTCTTTTTCTTTTTGCTTCTCATATAATTCTCTTTTCTTTGCTTCTAACTCTTGTTTTTTCCTTTCTACTGCTTCTTTTTGTTTTCTTAAAAGTTCCTCTTTTCTTTTCCTTTCTTCTTCTTTCTTACGATGGTTTCTTTCCATAACAACACGAGCAGCTTCTTCTTTTCTCTTTTTTTGTTCTAACATAAGTTTTTTCTTTTCAGCTAGTTTTTGTAGATAGGCTTTTTTAGCCTCAGCTGCTTTTTTTTGTAATAATTCTTTTTCTTTTCTCTTACGTTCAGCCATTTGAAGTTTTTCTCTTTCAATGTGTTTTTGTTTATTTTCATTTTCTTCATTTAATATCTTTTCATTTTTTAAAATATTATCATTTTCCTGATTAATAATTTTTTCTAACTTGATATTTTCTTTTTCCATAAGAGTATCAATGTTATTTACATATTTATCCATATCAGTAAGAATAAAGCTATATTTCTGATCTATTCTTTGTTTCATTCTATTAAAATTAGTTGATAATCTAGAAATTTTTAACTCTATCAAACTCTTTCTGTTAAACATTTCTTTATTTCTTATTTTTTTTTTTAGGAGAGAATCTATTTGTTTGTTAACATTTGTTAATTCTTTTAATAAAAGATTTCTAACTCGATTATTACTACTTTTTAATTCGTTTATTTCTTTGGTGTATTTTAATTTAAGATTAGTATAGTATGGAGTAATATTAACATCAATTTTTTTATTTTCTATAATACCACTGGATAATTCTTTAAAAATAGTATTACTCTTAACAAACTTTTCTAATTCAACAACATTCATATTATTATTAGTCTCTTCAGAAATTTCTTCTAACATATTAACAGGAGTATTATCAAACAATGAATGACTAATCTTGGCAAAGTTTAAAACTAGAGCATTTAAACTGTATTTTAATAAATTAAAGTCATTTTTATAAATACATCCTAAGGAATAATTAAAACTAATCTCATTAATTTCTTTACTGTTTGGTATACTGTAACTGTTTTTTATGAGTAAAATTTTTTTTTTAGTTCCTAGATTTCTATTAAGAAAGTCATAAATATTTTCAATACTTTTAATTATATAATTTTTATCTTCAAAAGCACTGTAAATAGTTATTTCTTTTCTTTTATTCCATATATATATATCATCGAACTTCATTACATAATTCTAGATTTTTTAATTAGATTTATTTAAATATAAAAATTTATACTATTTATATGGATAATTATATTATAAATATTGATTCATCTCTTAGTGAAGAATCTAAAACGAACAGTCTTATTTCTACTGATTTTAATTACAGACTACCTCAAGCATTAAATAATGTTACTAATTTAAAAATGTCTTCAATAGAACTACCCAATACATCTTATCTTATTTCTAAATTGAAAGATAATTTTTATTTTAAGATTTACATTAATGATACAGAACACACTATTTCTCTTAATGAAGGTAACTATTTACCAATTGACCTACATAAAATTATTGAAGATAAACTTAAAAATATTGATCCAGATTTAGAATTTGAATTAGTTCCTTATCAATATGTATTTAAAATTTATCACTCCAAAGAAACACTATTTAAATTAGACTTTACACATAATTCAGATTATAGTTCATTAGGAAGTATTTTAGGGTTTAAAGAAAATAACTATCAGGATTCACACCTTTATCTTGCGGAAAAAGTTGTTTATGTGATTGATAATAATTATTGTTTCTTATATATGAATAATTATGGTCATGTTCATCATAATAATAAAAGATATTTATCAAAAATTATTATGTCAAGTCAAAAATATGAGATGGTTTTTGATGGTAGATTAAAGTATGTTAGTAAAAATGTTATATTTAAAACCCCAGTTACTCTAGAATTATTACACATAAGATTAGAAGACCCATTAGGAAATCTATTAAATCTTAATAGTACTCCATTTTCTTTTACTCTAGAAATTAGTATGATTGAAAATCAATTACTAAAGAGATATAAAGAAATTAGTTTTTATAATCAAGAATTAATGGACTTAATTCTAAATGATGTAATGTTAACACATTATAATAAAGAAGTTAAAACTGTAAAATTAGGTGAAACCTACAATAAAATCTTAAAAGATAATATGGTAAATCATATTTATAGTGAAGGTGGTCGGTCTGTTTCTTCTCAAGTTGAAATGATTAATAATACTAAAGGTGGTATATCATATAGTGAAATGGATGGTGTAGAAGTACAAGTTAGCGGTATTGATGGACCAGTTACTAAAGTAGTATCAGACGAAAATCTTTCAGGTAGCGAAATTAGTATAGAGAATTATGATAATGTTTCTCTTAAAGAAGTTGAAGAAGCTGATCTTAGAAATAAAAAAAATAAAACAAAAAAAAAGTTAAAAAAATTAATTAAAAAATTTAAGAAAAAGTATCCAGAGAAATACGAGGATTTGAAAAAAGATAAGAAAAAATTAATTAAAACAGTATGTGTTATAGTTAAAAAAAATAAGAAAAAAAGTGTAAAGTCAAAAATTGTTTATTAGAGAAAAATTTCTACTAAACTATAATGATAACATATATCTTACCTATCGGGTCAGAATTAGATTATAAATATGCATTTGAATTATTATTACCATCATTCTTTCATTATCATAAAGAAAAAGATTATAAATTTGTAATATTATACAAGTCAATACATAAAAACATATTAGACTATTATTATCTTAATGATGGTTTTGATTATACTAATTTTGATTTTATCGATGAAGAAAGTTTATATATGAAAGATATACCAGAAGCAACTTATTATTTTCAAATGTATCTTAAATTATTAGCATATAAAATAGTTGAAACAGATTTTTATGTTACTCTAGACAGTGATATTATTTTTACCATGGATTTTAATAATAATAATTTTATAGAAAATAATAAGGCTTATACTTACTTGGTAAAATCTGTTGATACTTGGATAGTTAGAGCAAACAAATATTTTGATGTTAAATTAGAATATTCAACAAATCAAACACCTTTTGTTTTCAAAACCAAATTAGTAAAAGAGATGTTTGACAAGGTTGACGTTGAGTCAATTATAATGGAAAAAAATTGTAATGAATATGGGTCTTTTTTTGCTTTCATGATAAAAAATAAACTATTCAAAGATAATTATATTATTAAACCTTTTAGAAAAGTTGGTTTAAATTACAAGATTTTAAAAGATAAATCAAAAGAAGATATTATCAAAGCATTTCATCAATTAGCTAAAACTAGCTTTATTTCAGTCATACAATCCAGAACACTAATTCATAATAAATTAAAAAATGAATTTAAAAAATACATTCCTAACTGTAAATTTAAAATGGGAAATATAGCTTTACTTACAATTATAGGTGGTAAAGATTACTATCAAAGATACAAACTATCAGTTGAAATAAAGAAACTTTATTGTAGAAAAAATTTTTATGACTTTTATTTTATTTACAAACATCAAAAGGTAGATGGATGGGCTAAAATAGAAAAATTACTAGAAGTTATGAAAGAAAATAAGTATGAATATATTTTCGTTTCAGATGGAGATGTTACAATTACAAATCTGGATAGACGAGTTGAAACTATAGTTAACAGATATTATGGTAAAGATTATATTTGTTACATGTGTACCGATAATAATAGTCTTAATAGTGGTAACATTATTTGGAAATCATGCCCTCAATCTATTTTATTTTTAGAAAAGATGTTAAAAATTAGAGATGATGATATACGATATTCTATAAAAACACCCTTTGTTCCTAAAGGTATATATGAACAACCTTCTCTTATCTATCTCTATAACAAATATGAAAATTGGAGAGCATTAATTAAAATAATACCACAATTTGAAATAAATAGTTATTCTAAATTTTTAGTAAATGAAGCGAATATAGTAGATTCGGTTAATGGTGTAGTTAATAGACTATTATGGGAACCTGGTGATTTTTTGGTTCATTATGCAGGAGCAAACTATAAAAAATTATTGGAGGATAAAGAATTTAATGAAAAAATGAATGGTATTATTAGTTTTTATCAAAGACAAATAATAACAAAAAAAGAAGGGAATGATTTTGGAAAAATTAAATAAATATATTAAAACCCAAGATAATCTAGTTCTTCTCGTGTCATCGCATTATAGAATCCTCTATGGTCATTTGTATCTAAAAATGAATTAAATCTATTGAATTTGTTAAGCTTTGAAGTTTTTTCATTAATAAAATTATTTCTAATACTACTCTCTAATTCTTGGAGATTAATATTAACAGAATTTTTATTTTCGAGATATTGACCTGTAATATCTTTAATTCTATGGTTAATTTTACCAACAATAGTATCTTCAAAAGTACTTGGATGATAACAAAGTTTTTTCATTGCCCAATCAAATTGATTATCAAAATTTAGATTCATATTCAGGTCTCTAGCATAATATACATCTGCTAAACCTTCTGTTGTAATATTAGTAATATTATTATTAGAAAAATTATCTAAAATTTCTTTTACGTTAAAGTTGTTCATATAATACATATTATAATGTTATAGTATCAATTTTTTATTGAGTAGCAGTTATGTTAGATAAACTTGTAGGGTCTATTTACTGGTTTAGTTGTTTTTTTACCACCAGCAAACAACATACTCTAACCCACGTTGGTTTTTTAAGGATTTCTTTAATTGTTCTTTTTCAGTAGTATCATAACCGGGAACATTATTTATCGTTCCATGACTTAATTGATCGGATCTATTTTTAAAAAAATTATTCATACTTTTATTTAATAAATATGTACCACCTTCTTCTTCAATAATAACATTTTATCATTTATCATTTTTTCCTAAAATTAAGGAATTTAAGATTTACTCATCGTCTTCATCATCATATTCATCTTCATCCATTTTTTTATATCTGTTGTTATCACCACCTGATGATAATAAGACAATAATCATTATTACAACAATTAATGTAACACCTCCACCAATCATTATCATGTTTCTAGTTTTAGCAGCAGCCTCCATTTCAACTTTTTTCTTTGCAGCAGCAATTTCTGCTTGTCTTCTAGCTTCAGCTTCTTTTTTAGCCTCTTCCTCAGCCTCTTTAGCTAATCTTTTTTCTTCTCTTTTCTCAGCTTCAAGAGTAGCAGCCTTCTGGGCAGCTTCAAGAGCTGCTTTTTCTTCAGCTTCTTTTTTAGCTTTTTCAGCAGCAATTTTATCTTCTTCTGCTTTCTTCTCAGCAGCTTTTTGTTCTTCAGTTTTATTTAATTCTTGTTCTCTAAGTCTTTCTTTTGCTTTTTTAACTTTTTCACTATTTTGTTCATCCTGAGACTTCTTATTTTCTTCATCTTTAGTTGATTCTCTAGTATCATCTTCATCGTTCATTCCTTTCATTTTATCAACATTTGTTTCTTTTCTAACATCAGTTTTAGCAGAACATGTTTGTCCAATATTAATTTTTGAACCACCATCTGCTAATGCTTTAATGTTTTGCGCAATGTTTACACACATACTAATTTCTTGTGTGTTAATTTCTCCAACAAAAGCATTACCATCAGCATCCATACATCTTTTATCACTATTTTGTTGAGCAGCATAAGTTTGGAATTGATTTAATTTAACTCCATTATCACCAGTAACAGGTGTTCTAATAAATACTGAATTAGTACAACTACATTCTGGATAAGCATTATTACTATTAGCAGGTAATGTTCTAGGTTTATCTAAATTATCAACATCAATGAATCTAACTTCCTGATTCCCATTAATTGCATCACCATAAAAATGATATAATTCATTATTTGGTTTAGATAATCTCCTGGTTTTTATTATATTGTCACAAATACCAATACCTGAAGATTTTTTATCAACAAAATCTACTGTTCCAATAAATGGTTTACACATAGTTCTTCTAGAACCACTATTTGTAGTAAATGCTTTAGTACCCACTTTTACTTCCCGAATCTCAGGGTACATTTTTATATTTTTATTTTTGTATCTGAAAGCACTTTTTTTACTACTATCTCCACCACAATTCCTTACTAGACTTTCATCTTCAAAGACTTTTACTTTAGCAAAAGTAGTTTTAATAACATCCTTCTTTTTATCACCTTCTACTGGTTTACATTTTTTGTTTTCACATTTATTACTTTTACAATCATTATTATTATTACACATACCGTAATTTTTAACATCATCTCCTACAAAACCATCTTTTTTGTAAGGGAATACATAAGGTAAAGCTATAGGAATTCTTTCTTGTTGTAAACAACAAGCTCTTGCTTTTAAAGGTCTTTTGTATAATTCATTTAGCTTTTCTTTATCTTCAACTGACATATTTTTATTTTTTAATATTGTATCACTATTAGCATAATCATGTGGTAATTCCTTAAAAAAGGTATTAATATAATTATTTAATATAGTTGTATCCTCTCCTGTTTTTAACTGATTTGTTTGACTATTATAACTTAAGGCATTTCCCATTATTAATATAAATCACTTAGAAATTAATTTAAAAATTATTTTTATTAAATTATTTTTATATATATTATTATATATAACACATGGGTGGTAAAGATGAGAAAAAAACCAAAAAAAAAATTAGAGAAAAGATGAGTACTAAGATTAGTATGAAAATGAAGAGTAAGGTAACTAATTTTACTAAAAATGTTAATAAATCAGTTACTGATAATACAATGAAAGTTTCAAATGAAATGGTTAATGAATTTAAAAATAGTACTAGTGCTCAAGCTACTGCAGAAAATATGTTAAAAGACGTTACACTTGTAGCATCTGGTGGTGCTGAAATTGATATTAAACAAGATGCAAGTGCTCAATTAGAAATGGCTGCAATTGTTAATATTTTATCAAGTAATGAACAAAAAAACGATCTCGCAAACAAAGTTACTGCTGCATTAAAAGCTTCTATACAAAATGATTCTAAACTTAAATCTGAATTACAACAAGCTGCTAAAATCCAAGATATGGCTAAAAAAGCGGAAGGTTTTGGTAATATGGTGGGAGGTATGGTAGATAAATTTGCAGGTATGGCAGAAAACATGGTAAAGAGTCTTACTGGTGGTAGTAGCAGTAGTTCAAGTGAAGCTGACATTGAAAGAACTGTTGAAAAAAGCATTAGTCAAGAATTAGAGACTGAGATTAATAATACTAATATTAATGAAAATGATATTGTTAATAAAATGTCAGTTGAAATATCAAATTCATTCAAAAATATGACAGAAGATGAATGTTTAGGTAGCGCTACAGCTAGAAATATGGCTGAAAAATTAAAACTTCTTGCCGATACTGGAGCTAAAATTAAAGTATTACAAGTTGCTAAAGCAGATGCAATTGCTAAATGTATCAGTACTAAAAAAATTGGTAACAAGGCTCTTACAGGTCTCTCTAATGATAACAGTTACAAATCTGCTTTAGATAGTAAAAATACAAATAAATCTGATAGTAGTGGTAAACAAGATGCGGATATAACTAAATCTACTGAAGAAAGAGATGCTATTAATGATTCACTTGATAAAGGTATTGGTGAATTAGGTGATACTACTAGAAAAGGGTTAGGTGAATTAGGTGATACTACTAGAGTAGGTATTAAAGAAGCTGGTAAAGTTGCTGGTGATATTGTGAAAGAAGTTGGTGATACAGCAAGAATGGGGTTGGGTGTAATTTTACTTCCAGTTATTATTATTGGTCTTATTATAGTAGCAGTTGTTGGGTTTAAATTAGCTGGTAGTGATGATGATGATTATGAGGATGATGAAGATATGGAAGGAGGTAACATGTTAGACCTTTCTGATATTTTTGATATACCTCTAGCAAAACGTGGTCTTACATTAATTGTAGTTTTTATTATGTTAGATATAATCTTAAAAAAAACCATTAAGAAAAATTAATAAAACTCTAAAACTTTAAATTTTTTAATTGCTTTCATTAATATTGAAAATAAATAAAAATTTTCTATTATTTTTTCATCTTTTATAAAATATTTTATATCGATGTACTTTTTAATTAGGTCTAATGAAAACATAAAATCCATTGCTTCACCAACGGACATTACATTATTATTCTCGTTTTTCATTATAAATGTAACTATTCCTTCTAAACCAAATAATTTTAATTTATTATTAAGTTCTAAACTATAATTTCTATAATTTATCCCTTCTTCATCTATAAATTCATTCATATAACAAATTATATCGTCAGTTTCTAATATATCAGTATCTAGAAATAAGATACAACTATTAATTAAATTTTTTTTTAATAATTCTACTTCATGATATGTTCCAATAGACCTGGTTTCATTATAACAAATTATTTTCAAGCCCATAATTATTATTATAAATAAATGATTCTATAAATATTTTTACTTAGTATGACACATTAAACAAGTTTTCATCATTACTAACTTCAATCGTATCATAGTCATTAACTAATCCTACTAAATATACCAAGTAATCTTCTTCTATAATTTGAGCAAAAGTTCCATTATAATAATGAATGTTTACAATTTGATTATGATTCTTAATAGTATTATCATTTAGATAATAATAAAATGCAGCTAGTGAACCTGAACCACATGATTCAGTTATCTTATTCACACCACGTTCCCAAGTAACTACATTTATACTATGGTCATAGCTGTCACTATTTAAATTTACAAAGTTAATATTTATACCATCAGTATCTACTGTTTCACAATAATATTCATAAAGAATATTTCCTAAAACTTCTAAAACTTCAGTAATGTTTAAAACTTGTTCTTTTAACTCGACTATTAAATGCGGTACTCCAACATGATGAAGTTCCATATCAATAACTTCTATTCCTAATTTTTCACATTCTGTTTCCAAATCACTTTGAATAGAATGATTAAATTCATCATCTTCTATATGATCTGGTGACTGAACCATAATTTTAGTATCTTGATATTTTACTAAAAATAATTCACTATCATTGGAATTATTATAGGATAGATTCAATTGTTTTAACTTATAATTATCATAAATATATTTCATTAAACATCTAATACCATTTCCACAAAAATTTACTTTATTACCATCCTTATTATAATATTCCCAATTACAACTACAATAAGTAGTATTTAAATCTGATATAAAAATAAACCCATCTATTGATGTATTTTTTAATATTGTTTTAGATATAAATTCAGTTTTATTACCTTCATAATCTTCTAAAATGCTAATTATATTACCATTAGCAGAATAAATAGAATTATCTACCATATCATTCTGTATTTTAATGTCACTTTTAAAACCTGATGAATTTTCTAATAATTCAGGAATCATATCTAAACAACCTTTTGCAAAAACATTTGAATTTATAGTTTGATAACTAAATTTAATGATTTCATTTCCATCACTACATATAATATCATGAGAATTAATATCATCGTTTATAATTTCAATATCTGTTTCGTTAATAATGGCAGATTTTATTATTTTAGTAGTTTCACTAATTTGTTCAATATTATCTTTATTTTTTTCAACTAATTTAATTTTCCATGAATCTGGTAACTTATTAACTATTTCTACTAAATTTTTTATTACAGGTAACGTTTTTGAAAAATTATTTATATTCATAATCTTTTGAATTTTGGAATAATTTTTCATAATTTGTGTACTCGTTTCATCATGTCCAGTAGTACCAGAAAGTATAGGTTTATTCAGATTATATTTTTGTAAATAATTAATTAATTCTATAGTTCCATTTTTGGAAGAAAAATCAATAATAACATCTACTGTATTTAAAACATTGTTAATATCCTTATCTAGGTCTCCTCTTTTTATAATTGTTTTTACAAGATATTTTTTATTATAAGTTTCATTAATTTGTTGTTTAATTAATTGCGACATTTTACCATCACCCATTAGTGCTATTTTAATTTTGTCATAATCTGAAAATGTTAAATTCAATCTATCGATTCCATCTTTAATATCAGAAATATCATAACTATTGAAATTTACTTGTAAATTATTTTTAAAATTATCATGATTAGAAAATTTTTCTCCTGAATTAAAATTTACTTTATTTAATTTTGCACTAGATAATACTTTTTCTGAATCATATTTTGACTTTAACCATATAAAATATCCTCCTAATGGTGTGTTAAATGTAAAGTTACCAGATTTTTTTAAAGAATCTACAATTAAACTAGATTTCATTTTCAACTCTTCTATTAATTTATCTAAGTGTTTATCTAAAAATCCAGAATTAATTGCTTTATCTACAATTAAACTTCCTAACATATTATTTCCACCATTCATTTTTGATAAAGCGCTAGATTCTAAATCTTCTATTACTGTTGTTTCATCATTTCTTTCTAAAAATGAGTTGTTTATATAAATCCAACCCACTCGTAAACTAGGAGCTAATATTTTACTGAAACTACATAATGAAATAAAATTACAATGATAATCAGCCATAGGTTGGATTTTTTCTTCATTCCAATTTATAAAATGATAAGCTTCGTCTGCTATAATATAAAAATTAGTGTAAACTGTAGCTATTGCAGCTAATTGTTTTCTTTTTTCATCCGAAATAGTACTTCCAGTTGGATTATGACATGTTGGAATAGAATATAGAAATATACTTTTTTGTTTTGCCGAATATTTTCTTACTTTAGCTTCTAAAGATTCTAAATTCATACCATCTTCGTCCATTTTAATAGAATCAATTGTTAGACCATATTCTTTAAAAATATTAATTGCTAAAAAATAAGAAGGCTCTTCTACTAATATAACATCATCTGTATTAAGATATTGTCCAAGGATAAGTTGTAATCCTCCCGTTATACCATTAACAATAAATAATTCTTTTTCATCTACTTGGTGATTTGCATAATTTTTTTTGTTTAACCATCCTGCTAAAGATTTTTTAAATTTAGGAAAACCTGATATATTATTATATTGTAAAATATTATTATCATCTAATTCTAAACTGTATTCTTTGAAAGTTTCCTTTAAAAAACCTAGAGGAAGGTTTTTAGTATTTGGTATTCTCATGCTAAAATCAATACATTCATTTGAACTTGGTATTTTATATTGACTAAATTTAGGCATTTATTGTAATTATATTATATGTGTTTATATCAATTTTTTCATAAAAATATGTTTTTTCAAAAAAAGTTAATAATATTAATGCATAAGAGTACTAATACGTATTTTAATTTATTATAAAAAATATACTAAATTTTTATTTAAATTATTTCTCAAACTAGATATATGAGTACTGTAACTTTTAGACATGAAAAATCAAGGTCTGAGAAAACACAAAAAGGTAATAAAACTGTTAAAAGAGAAAGCTTAATTGATGGTGAAAAAGGTCTGTCTTTCACTTTCTTACATAAAGATGGTGATGATGAAAAAAAATTTTACAAAGTTTCTGTTAGAAGCGATGATGGAAAAAAATTTAACGTCATGGAAAAAAAAGGAGAGAAAGAAACAAGTAAAGAAATGACTAAAGCTGAAGTTGAAAAAATGGTTAAAGGTGATAAAAACTTAGAATTCGCCCATCTCTATATGACCAAAGGCGCATCTGCTCTCAAGAGTGCTAAAGGAAAAAAAGCCTCTAAAAAGAAATCTAAAAAAACTACCAAGAAATCTAAAAAATCTAAAAAGAAATCTAAAAAATCTACCAAGAAATCTAAAAAATCTAAAAAAACATCTAAAAAAACATCTAAAAAAGCTACCAAGAAATCTAAAAAATCTAAAAAATCTACCAAGAAATCTAAAAAATCTACCAAGAAATCTAAAAAATCTAAAAAAACCAGCAAGAAATCTAAAAAAACCAGCAAGAAATCAAAGAAATCAAAGAAATCCATGAAAGGTGGTAAAGCTAGCAAGAAATCTAAAAAGAAATCTAAAAAAGCTAGTAAGAAATCTAAAAAAACTAGCAAGAAATCTAAAAAAGCTACCAAGAAATCTAAAAAAACTAGCAAGAAATCTAAAAAATCTAAAAAAACCAGCAAGAAAGGGAAAAAGAAATCCATGAAAGGTGGTAAAGCTAAAAAAGCTAGCAAGAAATCTAAAAAAGCTAGCAAGAAATCCAAAAAAACTAGCAAGAAATCCAAAAAAACTAGCAAGAAATCCAAAAAAGCTAGCAAGAAATCCAAAAAAGCTAGCAAGAAATCTAAAAAGAAATAAATTAATTCATTGAATTTTTAAGTATGTTAAATTAATCCAATTGGTTTAATTACATTACCTCTATCTGATATAATTAAATCACTGATATTATATGAGATGTCTTTTAATTTGTAATTAGTACTATTATATTTAAGATCAAAAATAGCTACTTTATCATTCGCAAAATCTTCTTGTAGATATTTCCTAGGTGAAAATAAAGAATTGTCTGGATGCATAAATCCGGTTAAAACACTACAACTTTTACATTTTTTATTATTACATGTTTTATATAGTTTATTCCATTTTGATGATAAAATATATTCTTTGTAAGCTTTTAGTTCTTTTTTATTTAGTATAGTACCAATCCCTCTCATTCTATACTTATTTATAATTTGATACGGATTCCGTTTACCTGCAAAATATTTAAAATCCATATTTACTAGAGTTTTTAGAGCAGATACACAAGATGGTAACATTTTTACACTTATTCCATCATAACATCCTCTTACACAATCGAGATGAAATTTACTAATTAGTGAAAAAGGATCTTTGTTTTTATTTCTAAATATTTCAATATCATGGTTAATAAATGGGGAAATTATATTGTACTTAGTATTAATGTATAACTTAAATTTTTCATTAGTAGTAGTATAGAGTTTATTCACTATTTTTGTATTAAACTCAACTTTAATATTATTAGACTTTAGTTCTTTTAACTTTAGTTTAAAATCTTCCATAAAATTATCACAATACTTTTTATCTTTTTCTGATAATATGTCATATTCTTCTTTGATGATTCTATTATAATCTTCTTCTATATGATCTTGAATCATATTAAAAATATTTTCATTGTCATTCGCATTAATAAACTTTTTTAATTGTTCAATCATATCAGTAGTAAACCCTTTTTCTTCAAGAAAACTAGGTGTAATGAACAGACCAATTGATTTTATTTTTTTAAATTTGAATAGTTGAGGTTCTGCATCTCTAAAGAATCTACAAAAATTAAGTAATAAATCATTAAAGATATCGTTTGCTACTTTACAAAATTCAAAATGATTACAATTAGATATCATCATATCTATATCTGACTTTGAATAATATTCTGCAAAGAATCGTCTGAGAATAGCATCAATTCTTTCTTCATCATCATTATGAGGTAATACATTATTATCAAATTTCATCAATGCAGGATGATTAAGAATAGCACATGCTGGTAAAATACTACCACATATTACTATATTTCGAGAGACTAGGTCTATATTCTCAAAAATATTTATGTATGGTTTACCTGTAATAAAAATATTCATCTGTCTTTGAAATTGATTTATATTACAAATTTTCATATCTTTAGTAGCTTGTAATGATAAAATATTATTTTTAGTATCTATTACTTTATCAGAAACAAGTAGAGGGAAATAAGGATTGAGTTTTAACTGAGTTGATTCTATAGGATAACTTGGTAAAAGAGATGCATTATTAATATCTATTATAATGTCATCAAATTTAGTAATATATGTCTCTTTAATCAATTCGTCATTGTATAATCTAATCCAAGCATATCCTAAACATTTTTTAAATTTTTGACTAAATATACTATTATTTTTAAGGGTATCTTTAATATTATTTAAGATATTATAGTTATTTATAATCAAATG
>Ga0206131_10000757_pt1 | contig 43342 bp, 54 predicted proteins | sample Helgoland_Spring_FD_148636 | JGI IMG/M metagenome (GOLD analysis project Ga0206131, IMG submission 148636) | Pelagic subsurface seawater microbial communities from Kabeltonne, Helgoland, North Sea - Helgoland_Spring_Bloom_20160517_1 | ecosystem: Environmental > Aquatic > Marine > Epipelagic ... | reverse complement strand
TCCACAGTTATTGTAAATACTTATTTATTTATACGTATTATTAACTTGACTTTGTAAAAGTTTCGTACAAAAACTCTGCGAATATTTCTTGAGTCTTTTCGCCAGGATGACCATACTCTTTCATGTCATCAATATCTCTACATATAGAGTATAGATCTCTACCTCTACCCATACCAACACGACTAGTTGTTTTTAAAGACCCTATAGAATCTAACAACCATTTTTTGTAATCGGGCGTAGAATCTATACGAAGTTCGGTTTCGCGAATTTTTTTAGATGCATCGTCTGGGTGTTGGTCTGTCAATATGGACATAACATTAGACCAGTTTCTTTTATGGAACACTCCCTGAATTAATTGTATCCCTGCGGCATCGCATATTAATTCTAAAGCTTTCATCTTACTGATAGTGTGCATGATGTCCGTCTTCGAGTCGTATGCAGTATTAAACCAATGCTTTATCGCGACTCTTTTTTCTGGACTGTATATCAGTTCAGTGCGCAACTGAGAGAATTGTGTAGTGTCAGTTTGACGACCTATCTTGACATCACGGTCGGCTGGCATATATTCAACAAGTTCTGAACGTTGCCAAGCAGACCACATGACAACCATGTGGGTAATCTTGTTAGGGTTTTGGTGTAGAAAATCCGTGACCTCACGGAATATCTTTTCGTTACAAGCGCCACAGACACCACGGTTCTCGTATTCTAGACCCATCTTCCTAGAGAGTATTGAGGTGAAGGTAAGTTCCCAGTGAGTAGGTGGGTCTTGATCAAACCCCTCTAGCTCGTCACCCCAGACAAAACTACATCCCGCAGTCAACAACATTACTTGAAGAGCTCCTCGTAGAGTTCAAACACTTCACCAGATTCTGTACGTTGTTCTTCAAGATTTTGCTTGTGATAAATGGTTGCGAGTTTACGGAAGTGTTTCTTATCTACTTCGTACTTCTCGTTGGTGACATCCACGATGTCTTTCATCAAATCTTTCTCAGCATCGATACGCAACATACTGTCAGACATTTCTCGAATCGCGTCTGCGACTTTCTTTTTATCTTCCGGACTCATTATGCACCTACCAACTTTATTCCACTAGTTGCTTCTGACCACGCGTCTGCAAAGTCACTACTTGTTTCTGTGCACAGTACGTACTGTTGGAAAGAAACCTTATCTGGATTCTCTTTACTTGTCATACAGACACCACGGGCAAACCCAATACCTTGTTCACCATGAATCAACATGCGCGGGTCTTTCAAAGTAACTGTACCATTACTATTCATTCCTTCTAGACGACCGACATACTCACCACTTACTGTAACTACAGTTACGATATCATTATTTTTCATTCTTCACTCTCAATTTCATCAATTAACATATCACGCATTGCTCTCGCTTGCGCGTCTTCGGGGTTATCTATACTACCATTATTTACAAACTTGTATGCTAGTGTAATGCGTTGACATCCCGCATAGGCGGCGTGCCAACAGTGTAAATCTTCTTCGTGTCCCGCACCAAAATAATAGTGTCGACATTGCCAGCCCGGCACGTCTTGTATTTTGGTTATTTTGTCAGTCTTCTTATTATAGTACTCGAAGTATCCGTCTCCGGTTTCAGACCACGTGAATAAGACTTGGTACGCATTCGCATCATAATTAGTGTGCCAACCAACAAACCCACCGGGCGGGTAATAAGAAAGCAATGCAGAAGTATGAGCACCAAGTTCCGATGCAAAGTCATACTTGACCTTCTGCATAAATCCACCCCACATTTCCTTATCTTCTCGTACCATCTTGGATATGGGTTGTGCAAAGTATCTATCTGGTGGGCCCACTAACACAGGGTATCTGGCCAGACAGTCGTCGAGGTACTCACGGGAAGTATAGTACTCCCCCTTATGAATATCTTCGTACTCGTGATACGTCCAATACTTCTCATCATCATATGAGGGTTTAGAGAGCATCTCATCAGAAAAGCTATTAAGAATACTTAACAGTTCCTTATTTCGAATAGTCACCTCACTCATACTTAAATATCATCTCCATCCATAAATCTTTCGTTTGCTTTCTTTAAATCTTCGTCGGTAAGAACACCCATCTCTAAGAGGTAAGTGACCGCTGCGTTAATCCCTTCTTGCCTTCCCATTCTCTTGCCTATCACATTAGCGATAAACATTACAACTAACACAAATGCAGTATGTGCGAGTGGATCCATTATGGACTCCTTATAAAGTGAAGCCGTCAAAGTTCATCTTCTCAGAAGACATTCGTTGGCCGGAGTTAGATTTATCAAATACTGGGCCATCATCTACTTCTTTATTTAGTGGTGAATTGTTTTGGTCGACATCAAACAAACGCATTTTGCTTCGGTCGATACCCACGACGAATCTTTGATTCATGCCGGGGTCGTTGTATCGATTCTTCAACTGTTTCACTAATATCTGACCATTCGCATTCAGTTCATCATTACTAATAAGGGCGAACATCAAGTCAGCAGTCGCTGGTAGACCGAATGATTCAGAGGTGTCTTCCAGTCCAACATCATCATTAGAATAACCAGAGCGAGTTGTCTGTGTTGCGGACACCACCGGAACGTCAAACTCGACAGCAAGACCTCGCAGTTCTTCTGCAATAGACTTAATATATGTATATGAGTTGATTGCACCGCCCATAGACTTCATTCTAGAAGACGAACAGATGTTCAGGTAATCGATAAAGATGATATCCGGTATGAACTTCTTCTTCAACTTTAATTCGTTTAGAAGGGCACGGAAGTGGTTTGAGTGCGCACTACCAGTTGGGTATTCCTTAATAATAAGTTTACCAGTAGTTTTATCAGCAACCTTCTTAACACGATCTGTAAACATATCTTTACTGAGATGTTCTAACTGGTCGATGGGGACGTTCAGTAAGTTAGCATCGATTCTTTCTGCGATGCGTTCTTCAGACATCTCTAGAGTAATATACAGAACATTCTTATTCTGACTCATTGCAGCTGCGGCAGCGTGACACATGAACAATGATTTACCAACACCAGTTCCCGCAAGAGCTATGTTCAGGGTCTTGTTGGGTAATCCACCTTTAGTGATACGGTTGAAATAATCCAAGTCCCATGGCAGTCTCTCCTCATCCATGTTGTAGAAGTCCCAACGAGAATCTACATTCTCCAAATAGTCGTGACCAATATTTGTATCGAACGTCACGGACAATGCTTTTGATAATACGTCGGGAATTGCGTTCTTGGATAACTCTTGATGTTTACCGTCAATGATAGAGATAGACTCCATCACTGCGTTGAATACCGCCCGGTCTTGACACCACTTCTCAGTGCGCTCTACCAACCACGTCAAATCTTCTTCGATATAGTTGAAGATGTCAGGGAGGATATCCATAGTGTGACGATAGTGTTCGTCAGACATTCTGTCTTCAGCATCTATCTCAATCTTGAGAGCTTCTTTAGAAGGAAGATTATTATACTTCGCGATATATGCAGTGAACTCTTTGAAGATACTTTTGTACGTACCCTCAAAGTATTCAGGAGAGAGGAAGGGGGCGACCTTCCTCATATAGGTATCGTTAGTCAGTAGATTCCGTAGAATCGTCTGCTGTAGATTGATGTCCGTCATTTGAATCCTTCTTATGTATTGAACCAGTTTCTATTGCTGCTTCCAAGATATCCCCTAATACTTCACTGGCAAACTCTTGTAGGTCAACATTGTCTATATTATACACACTTGGTTCGTCTGTGTCAACCACATCGAAGGAAAAACTTATATTGTTTTCTTCACCGTTGATTCGAACATTGTTATAACGGATTGTAACATCATCGTAAGGGGCACGTAACAAATCAACGTTCCACCCGTCAACACCTTCCACAATAACAGGAACTAATTTATAGTCTAAGTTCTCTGACGGTTTATCTAAATCTAGTTCTTTCATTATACCACTTCCTCAAGGATAGCTTCAGGATTAATTTCGCTTTGATATCCTATCTGATAAGTCTTCTGTAGGAATGTAGCAAAGTCACTTGTTTCAAAAATAGGTGCCCAGAACTCATTGGACAAAGTGTCCTTGGTACGGAACTTCTTGTCCTCGGCTTCAGTACCATGACAACGAGAGTACCAACCATTACTTGGTTTGATAACATATCCACCCGCCAATGCGACTTCGAGCAGACCAGAGTTCTTCTCAACACCACCATCCCAAGATACAGAGATTGGAATCTTGGACTTCTCTTTCACATAACGAGATTTCTCAATGTTAATTACAAAATCATAACCAGTAACTTCTGTACCAGTCTTGTTCTGTCGACGACCGATAATCCAGATATTGTCGGCAGAGTAATAGATACCAGTACCACCACTTACAACATCTTTTGGAAACAGACCAATCTCTTTATAAGTGTGATTGATTGCTAACATCGGGATGTTCTTCATTGCAAGATACGGAGTCGCCATACGGAATAGACCCTTTAGTGCTTTCGCACGTGACATATCCGCAACACCTTTTTCAGCCAATGCATCGTCAAGTTCTTTCTTAGACGCAAGGTTGCCGATTGAGTCAATAACAACGATAACGTCATCATCACGTTCCAACTCTTCTAGTTGAGATATCAAATCAAACTTCAGGTCTTCCACGTGTTTGATAGGCGTGTGTAGTACACGACTCGTGTCAATACCAAACTGTTCAAAATATGATTGTGGAGAACCAAACTCGGAATCATAGAACAACATGACCGCATCTGGTTTGGCGTTGAGGTATGCACCCGCCATCAATAATGCGAAGGACGTTTTAAAATGTTTTGATGGCCCTGCGAGGACAGTAAGTCCAGGCGCGATACCACCATCTGTTGCACCGGATAACGCAACGTTCACCATCGGAACGTCGGTCGGTACCATATCTTTCTCAGTAAAGAATTTACTCGTCGATAGTATCGCTGTCTCCTTTATCTTTGAGTTCTTCTTCAGTTTGTTCATTATACTCATAGAGACTTAATCTCCTCTCTCAAATCAATGCCGTGCGGCACGGGTCTGTCTAGGATATCATTAAAGACTACCTCCCAGAGTTGTTCTGATCCTATTGCCACTGGTTCTAAAAATCGTACCACCGATTCTAGTCTACCCTCAAGATCTTCAATCCTTTCCATCATCTCTACTTTCGTCATTTTTGTCTCCTCCAAAATTTACAAATGTAATGTTATTAACTTTTTCACGTTCATCAAGGTCATATTGTACACGAAAAGCACTGTTGATGTCAAGTACTTTCTCTAATAAATCAAAACTAGTTGTAGTCCCGTCTGCAAACTCATGTGTGGAAAAGTCTAAAAATGCCCTTGTGTCTTTAGGTAGACACGCTCCACCGAATCCACGTTTGCCGTCAAAGCCCGGCACACGGGTATGTCCCATACCAACACGGTCATCTGCACCCACTGCACGGACGATGGTGTTGAAGTTGCAACCATATAGGTTGACCAAATCATATAACTGGTTGAAGAATGTAATCTTGGTAGACAGAAATGAGTTTATCGAATACTTTACAAACGATGCCTCATATGCAGTCATGCGTCTATAGTCATCTGACTGACACCCACCAAAGATTTCGTATACGTCGATAAGTTCTCTTGCTGCGGTTGGCATACCTCCAATAACATGGAACTTAGCATTTACGAAATCTGCCTTTGCATTCTTTTCCGTCAAGAACTCAGGGTTATAAACGAAACGGTCTACTTGTTCTCTATTCATCGCAGAGTAAAGACGGTCAATTGATTCTGGTGTGATTGTTGACTTAACCACTACCAGTGCGTCTGTATAGTGTAAACACTGTACGACTGATGCCTCTACGATAGAAGAGTTTACCGAGCCGTCATCATTAGACGGTGTGGGAGCACATATAAAGAAACACTTAGGATGACGGTCTGCGGGTAACTCCTTCAGAGTTTCAAGACTAGTGTCATACTTTGGGTCATAGAAATTAAAGTCTACCAACGGATGAGCAAAAGCATACTCCACCGCCTGACCAACAAATCCATGACCAACGATTCCAATACGGAATCGAGAGAGGATGCCCTCTGGCATTATTCTAGACATTACTTAATCCCATTATAAGTTTTATACCATTTATAGAAACGTTCAACACCTTCAGCGATACTTACCTTTGGGACATAACCAAGTGCTTGTAACTTGTCAGTATTAGACCAAGTCTCCAGAGTATCTGCCGGATGTTTAGGTGCGAGGTTTTTAATAGCCTCCTTACCTGTATTCTTCTCAATCTCTGAGATAAAGTCCATCAATGCGACCTGTTCACCACGACCAATGTTAAAGATTTCACCAGATTCAATATCGGTGTTATCTAAGACCACTTCAACACCATCTAGAATGTCGTCAACATAAGTGAAGTCCCGTTTCATATCACCGTAGTTGTATACGGTAATCTCTTCTCCCGCGAGGATGTTTTTGGTGAAATCGAACAGTGCCATATCCGGACGACCCCAAGGGCCATATACTGTGAAGAATCGAAGACCTACTGTATCAAGACCAGAAGATTGGAACTGACATTCGTTTGCCCACTTGGTGTAACCGTAAGCGTTTAACTGTTTACCATGTTCCTTACCTTCTACCCAAGGAACAGGAGACCCCGCATAAACACAAGACGTTGATGCATAAACGATACGAGTCTCTGGTAAGTATTTCTTACATATATCAATCAAGTTCTGGGTAGCGTCGATATTGTTCTGGTGGTAACTCTTTTCTTTACCCAGAGAGTCGCGCACACCCGCCATTGCAGCGAGGTGAACAATAGTATCTGGTTTAAATTCGCGCAATAACGCTTCTGTTTTTATTTCGTCTCGCAAATCACATCCCCAGATATCAATATCAAAGTGGTTCATACGATCTGCTTTTAACTTATGGTTGTAAAGATGGTCATTAAAATTATCGATACCCTTTACAGTGAGTCCACGTTCCATCAAACGATGAGATAATTGTGACCCAATAAACCCTGCGGCACCTGTTACTAATACTTTATTCATTTAACTATTCCTGTAAATATATTCCAATGCCCTGTCTGCTTCTACAGTCAAGGGTCTGTTCTCATACCAATTACCAGTTTCCCCATCAAACTCACGACACAGATCTGCAATCTGAGTTGAAGTTATAGGATAACCTTTGGCGTAAGCATTGCCTGCAACCGCAAGCATTATCTTATACATCTTAGAATACCAACCGGTTTCACTGATGGTTTGGTACTCAACCGCAAGACGTTTCGGCCAGAATGGGCAGTCACGATAAGACGACCATCTGAAGTCGGTATTATTTAGACCGTCCTTACGATGTTGAATTACAGCCTGCTGCATCTCGATAGGGAGTCTATCTAGGAAAGAGTTTCCGGTTTTTTCGTGATAAGGGTGTTTGGCAATCAACTCAGATGTATTGAGTGGGTTGCCTTGATTAGTAATGAAGAAGGATGTCGCATCCGGATACTGAGCAGGGACGTAATACATCCGTGCAAGGTCTTTGGTCTGGGGGTCACCCAGTTCCCCTAGTTCGGTGTTGAGTGCATACCAGAAGGCTTTGATTCGTTCGTTATCGATATATTCGTCTAGTCGAAATACGATTCTAAACTTGAGATGGTCGTCTCTACTTGATGCAGTGTTGTACACAACGTAGTCGTACTGCCCAAAGAGTTTGTGCAACTCTTCGTTAAGGACTCGTACATCACTAGAGAAACCATGATCGTCAACGTCAACGCAACACCACCCACCCCAATAACGAGTAGATTTATTACTGCGCGTCGTATCCACTTCGAAAACAGCAGGACTAACAAGAGGACTAGAATTATTTCCACCTTTCTCACCTTTCTCTTTATACATGTTCTTCAGGACATTTACGAACTTATCCCAATCATCAAGAACCATATGACGATGGGTCTTGTTATCGAACTGGTTTTTAAATATAGTTAATTCGTAATTCATGTAGGCATTATACCATAAAGTTGGGTGTCTGTCAACCGAAAAAGTCTTCTAATGATGCTTGCTGTTCTCCGGTAATATACTCTAGAAATCCACTTTCCGACAACCCTCTAACGAATAAAGTTTCCCAATTGGTCGAGCCGTCTCTATTCAATCTGTACCAATGGTTTATATTTCTATCTTCCCTGTATTTTTTCATAGAATGGTTGTCGGTGTTCCAAGCATTTTTTACCGACCATTCTACGCCATCGATAATGAAATCAACGCCTTCTGGTCTATTCTTATCACGGCCAACGAATATAACACCGTCTAAAGGAGAGTTGTCTCGTATATAATTTTCTAAACTTCTCCCGACAGTTTGTTGGAGAATTCGTATTCTCTTATAAATTGATATTTCATCCTTGGTGAAGCAATGTTCTATAATCTTATCCAAAGAAGTCTTCCAGTGTGGCACGAGGTTCTGAAGCCCAACCGACTGCGTCAAGAATTGGTTCGAGAGGGTCAATGAAAGTCTTACTGAACATTAAGTCGTAATCGATATACTTACCCAGTCCCAGCTCTTCGGGGAGATGTTGGGGATATGCCACAACGTTTTCACCCAGACGATTCGGCACTTTTAGATAGACGAACTTTACCTTCTCGCCAGATTTAACCAGTTCATGTCTATTGCCGAGATTATTCTCCGCGATAAGATTGTTGTAACATAACGCACCACGCACGTGTATAGGAGTACCCTTCTTGTATACAGTCTCTCGGTCTTTCCACTTATCTAGATTAGAGATACCACGGGGCCACGAAACATCTTCGGGAGGCAATGTATTAAACAGAGTCTTGAACTCACGGATAAATCTCTGGGTGGTTTCCTCGGTACCTTCCACGATAACACGGAAGATTTCTTTCATCTTGTCACGAACAACCGACGGAGTCGATGACTTAATTGCCTCGATGCCCATCATCTTGAGTTTAGGTTCTGCGTACTGGACACCCTCGTTATTATGCACGTTCAGGATGTATCGTTTCTTCGCCATCCAGATACCACGGTCTGCGATAACCTCACGACCCATCTCCATGCGATTCTCATACGCACCAGTGACAACTGCCATATCTGCGTAAGATGTTTCCAAAACTTTCTCGAAGTGTTCGGAGCATATCTTATCTAAGAATTTAACAGGGTCTTTAGGAGCAAACCTATCAACAAGGGAAGACATACGAATGTAAAGAGAATCGGTGTCAATTGCCACAACGTAGTCTTCATCCGTTTTAAGCAGTTTTTGCATTTCATTATTAACAGCCCGTTCTGCCCATTTGATTGCGAGTTGACCAGCAAGAGTAATTGACTCTGCAACACGTTGATCGAAGTATCGGAAGTATCTATTACCCAACGCACCATAGAGTGAGTTCATAAGAATCTTGATGGCCATCTGTTGGTTGTCAAGAGATGATATCCTATATGCCAAAGCATTAGTCGGATTCTCCTGATATTCCTGTTGGAGTTTCAGCATCTCGGTCTTAATAACACGACGTTCCGTGTAGTACTGTTTAATCACCGTAGGAATAACACCCTCTCTATCATGCGAGAAAGCGACTCCAGTTGGCGCGATAGAGACGTTAGACTCAGAGACCTTGTACGTTCCATCAAGGAACTTATCGACGCTAACACCAGTAGTAATCCCATCGCGCACAGTCTCAGGGGACATATTGTATTGCACAATGATGTTTGGATACAGGGAGTTCAAGTCGAAAGAGGTGACCCAGTCATGTGACCCAACTTGAGGTTCCTTAACGTAACCGCCTGGATATGAGGTCTTAGGTTTCTCAGATTTGGAAGGGACAACGACCTTCATCTTATTCAGCATACGGTAAATGATGCTGTCCCAGATATTAGTAGTACCAAGAGTGTCACCATAGTTAACACCACCACGATACGCCATGGTGAGTACCAGAGTAATCAAGTCTAGCTTCTCATCTATCTTGTGAACCAACTCCACATCTTTAATATTATAGTCAATAAACTTTTGGAAGTCGTTTTCATAAAGAGCGTGGAGGTTTCCGTGTTCTTCATACGACAGTTTGCGTTCCCCCAAGACAACGTGGGCGATATGGTCTAGACGATAGGATTCTTGTTGACCCAGAGTGTTGAGAGTAAACTTTTTGAAGATTTCGATGTAATCAAGATGTTCTACACCCTCAATCACGTATTCTTGATTGGGACGACCTTGGATAGTGACAGTACGTTCACGCACCGCACCCCAAGGAGATAACCGTTTCAATAACGTGTCATCCCCGAAGAGTTTGAAACAACGGTTAACAATATATGGAATATCGAAGAACCTACTGTTCCAACCTGTCAGAATGTCAGGGGCATAGTGAGACCAGTGCTCAATAAACTTGCGGAGAAGATCCATCTCGTGGTCGCATTTGATATAGAGGACTTCTTCACGAGTGGCGACATAGTCTCCACATGCCCACACCCAGTAGGTACCATCATTCTTGCGCATTGCAATAGAGGTGACTGGATATGCAGCCTTGCCCGGCTCAGGGAAACCGTCCTTACTGTAAACCTCGATATCAATATTCGCAGTCCGGATTAGGTCACGGTCAAAGTTTATTTTATTCGGAAATTGTTCGCCGATATACTGAGCAACGTAATTGTTGTTGCCATATACTTTAAAGTTATGCACATCAGCATACTTCTTGAGAAAGTCAGTCGCATCGGACATAGAGTCCAAGACACACTCAGTGACGGGGAGACCGTCCAGAGTCTTCCACTCAGATTCTTTCTGACTGGTGACATATAGTTTAGGTTGGAATGGAATACGTTTCTTGACCTGCTGGCCGTTCTCGTAACCGCGATATAGAATGTGCTTACCCATACGGATAGCAGAAGAATAAAATTTTGTCATAGAACCCATTATATATGAAAAGGGGGTTGTTGTCAACCCCCTTCGTAATGTTAAAATTCAGAGATGTTAATGAGTTTACCAAGGTCATACTCATCTGAATATCTAGATGTTATCTGTGGAACTATACCGACAACAACGAAACGTTCATCGTATGAAATCTTATCCTTTAGGTCTACGAAGCCTCCAAGGAAACTCTGAACATTTCTGTCCATGAGACGACAACTTTTTTTCACATCAGAACAAAAGTCGTTTATGTCTTTAGTTGCCTTAGACTCACGACCGCTACCAGAGAAAAGAATTACCTTTACGGGTTCTCCTTTGACTGTGGGTAGGACTTCGCGTGAAAAGAAACGTTCTGCCGAGTTAGAACCACCCGCAGTCAAAACCTTAACACCCGTAAGGTCATGGCCGTTATTTTCTAACCATTCTATCCAACCTTCACGAGTCTTGACGCGCACGATACCCGACCCTCCTGAACAGGTCGCAATAACTTCATCAACGATACGCGTAATCCAGTGGCCGCCTTCCTTGTAGAAACCGTACAGGTTACATTTTCTCACAAAGAAGTCTTCAATATCTTCGCGGGAAAGGTCAACTTCACCCGCAGATACAACATGAACACCCGCGGCAACAAAGTCTTTCCAACCGAGAGTTCCTGCATAGTCGTGATTGTTAGAGATTATACCAACACCAATCCTATCAGATAATGGAGTGTCAGATTTTTTCTCTACGAAGTCTGCGCAAGGTATCTCTTTAACACCAAGTTTTGAGCATTCAGACGCACGTGTGCGCCCATCTAATGGTGCCTTAGTTGTAATTGTGTACATCGGAGGTGCATGGTTAACGTCCCATCCGCGGCGGTCAAGGGAAACAGAGAGGGGCTCTGCGTCTGGAGTACCTTGATGACGAATACCTAAGTTATCATCAAAAAAGTCTTGTACGGGACGCATGGTCATCCCAACATATGTTAGGTGTGGGTATTTTTCTTCCCAGTAAGATTTGGGGTAAAGTCGTTCTAGTTCTTTCAGTGTTGATTTGGGGCCATTTTCATAAAATTCATTGTTAGACATAATACTCTCTTTTAATTGTTTAGACAAAATTGTCCTCTTAATTGGTACACGGTTTGCTCTCGCATTTTGTGTCACCACATGTATATAGTATCAAAGTATCAGGCACTTGTCAACTACTTTATTGCAATCGCACCAACAAATAAATGATTTTGCCAGAACGGTTGAATCTTTGTTGAATCAAAACCAACACTGCAAAGTAGACCCATAAGGTCATTCCAAGTCATTGGTTTCAACATAGTTCGGAGAGTCTTCTCTTTCTCCATAATATCTTCGTAAGTAAAGTGTTGTGCTTTATACTCATAGAACGTAGATGTCAACATATCCTGTATACGAGCATTTTCTGCGTAAGTCTTCTCCGCAAATATAAACGCACCACCTTCATTGAGACCGTCATAGATATTCTGCAACACTTTCTTTCTCCATAAAGGCTGCATGAACTGCAACGTAAAGATAGAGGTTACTAACGAACAGTTCTCGAAGGAATGATGGATTATGTTTTTGTTTTGAAAACAGACATGATGTCCATTTTCATTAAGAGTTTTTTGACGGGAGGCCATTTCTTCCTGAAACACTTCAGCATACTCAACACCACAGTAATGTGCATTGGGTGCAGTAGAGTGATTCTGTTCAATCATCGCTTGAACGGTCTTACCTGTGCTACATCCGATATCAACTACCTTAGTATCATTCTCTACGAAGTAATGAGAGAGTTTTACTACATCATCATGTAGTGTGGAGTAGTGACGAATCGAGGCGTCGATATGATTGTCGAATCCTTCCTCACGGTGACCGAATGTAAAATCTCTATGAGTAGTTCTTTCTCTATCTTTCATTATATACCTTCAATACATTATCATAGACTGACTCAGCAATCTGTTTCATCATTAATGGTGGTACCATACGTCCAATACGTTCTGCCTTTTGGTTCCACTTACCCGTGAGTTTAAAATCATCAGGAAGTGACATTATACGCTTTAATTCGCCTAGTGTCAACTTTCTTGGTTCACTCCAGTGGAATGCACCCGCAGTTGTGTCACCGTTACCCATCGCGGTCAATGTCGGTGCAGGGACTTCAAGAGAAACTCGTTTGAGATTGAAGTGGTGGCCTTTGGGATGGTAGTCCATACCAGACAGCACTTTCTTAGGGAACGTCTCCATCTTAGAACCAGTTTGTTTCCAGTATGCAGTTCGTTCAAACTTCTCAGTGAGATACTTAACTTCTTCATCATCATACTCTAGGTCAATCAGAGCATCCTTGAGAGGGATTGCTGTGCGGGACGGTGTGGGGAACAAGTGGTTCATAGTCAAGAAGTTCAGACCCACTTCATCTGCAACGTCTTGGCGTACCGCAATAAAGATAACACGAGAACGTGTTTGGGAGACACCGTAGTATCGAGAATCCAGTACTTCAGATACGACTTCATACCCGATATTCTCGAACTCATTAAGTATACGGTTGTAGTACTCTTTAGCCTCACCGATGGTCAGACCCTTAACATTCTCTGCAATGATGACCTTGGGTTGAATATCATTAGCGACACGTAAGAACTCAAAGAACAAGTCTTCAATATTCTCTACAATCTTACCGTCACTGTACGACTTAGTCTGTCCCCACCCGTCAGAGTGTTTGCCTTCAGATGAATGAGACAGTTTACCCGCGACAGAGAACGCGGAACATGGAGGCGACCCGTCGAGGATATCCAACTCACCCTTCTCCAAACCAACGAGGTCTAGGAAATCTTTACCAGATAGTTGTTTGATGTCGTCGGGTAGGATAGGTGTGTCGGGGTAGTTTTCTTTGTAAGTTACACGTGCCTCTTCGACAAACTCATTAATCGCGAGGATATCAGCACCTGCGAGACGGTAACCTGTGGAAGAACCACCACCACCAGCGAACGTGCTGATGACTTGGAATTTCTTCTGTGATGCCGAATCGTAAACATCTTGCAGATTGTATGGTTGATAATTCATAATATACCTTTACTGTATGTGAAACATTATACAGTATATAGCACTGCGTGTCAACCCCTTTAATCGATTACTTTAAAGAATTTATGACGCGTCCAAGGTTGTTCTCGTTTCTTGTCAGTGTAGCCATGGTGGTCTTGAGTCACACAAAGACGTTTTGAAATCAACTGGGTAGTTGGATTTGGTATCCCCGTTTTATGTTCATCCTTTCGATTGAAGTAAACTCCAATGTCACGACCAATACCTATTGTATCACATTCGTTCCAAGGATGCAAGGCGGTATTACGAATTCCGTAATAATTTATTTCAGGGAGTTCTAGGTGTCGAGTGGTGAATGTTCTGAAAAGGCGTTGAAGGACACAGTAGGGCCCGCAGTTGATAGGAAAATTTTTCTGAGTCATCATGTAATGACCCCAGTGGGCAAACGACTTATCCATGCAGTACATACCCATAAACAGTCCGATGTTCGCGTAGAGAGTGTTCTCTGCGTACTCAGAGAGTATTTTAAACGCTTCATATCTCTCTTCGAGCAACCAAGTGTCGTGTTCCATAATCCAGAACTTTTCGTCCGACTCACCTTGTCGACGCATTAGTTCCCAGTGAGAACACATCCCCGCCTTCTCTGTAGACGAGTGGTCATCCTTACCGTTACCGGAAAGTGTGTCTAGGGTCATCAAACTTTTTGACCAAACGTACTTGTCTACGTGCTCTTGGAAGTTTTCGGAGTTTGGGGTAATCGCATCGAAGGTTTCGATAGAATCGATGTAGCCATCATCAATGGCTCGTTGGAAAGAACGTCGAGAGAGATAGGCATACTCCTCAGACCGTTCATCACCTTTCATAACAATTTGTAGTGCTTTCATATCATCCACGAAAAAGGGGGATTTGACTCCCCCTTATTTATTACTGGACTAATGGTTGTAGACAGATGAACATGGTATATACCACGGTCACTATCGCAAAAGTCAAGGAAACGTCATCGAAACTAGGTTTGGCCCTGTTCGATTTACGTACTCTTTCCTTCAGTCTCATTTGTTCTCTCCTCGTTTAACAGTTGAGGTCTAGGATTAGACCCATTGATTGCTATTTGACGAGGCTTCTGACTCTCAGGGATGACGACTTCCAAATTTATGGCTAGTAGTCCTTGTCTGAAATCAGCTCCCATTACTTCAACATACTCCGACAGCCGGAATTGTCGTTCGAATCGTTTTTGTGATATCCCTTTATGAATATACTCTCTTCCCGTATCTTTATGCCGCCCTCGGATGGTCAGTGTTCGGTTCTTTACTTCGATGTCGAGCTCTTCTTCGCTGAAACCAGCTACTGCAAGTTCGATTAGGTATTGATCCTCACCCGTCTTCAGAATATTATGCGGAGGGAATGTGTCGCCCGAGTGCCGCGAGATACGATCCAAGTCATCAATCATGGTATCAAAACCAACGAATGCTGAACGAGGGAATATTGTTTTTGCTGTTAATGTCATGCTGTTAACTCCTAATTAGTTAGCAAGTTTAAAATGGATGCCCGACCAATTCGGCACATCCGGTACTATATATACAAGTTATATCTTTGAAAAAGAAAATAACTAAAAATCATTTCCTTCTTCGGGGGTATCTTCAGCATCGATGTTAATTATAGGTACTGAAGCATCAACCAACACAAGTTTTTCTTTCTCTAACATGTCGATTATTTCTAACGTGACCTTTATATCCATCTGAACGTAAGACATTCTTCTCTCACAATCTAATAGATGTTCACGATAAAATTCTAATTCTTTCTCTTTTACTAGTTTCTTGGTATGAATCTCTGCGATAGAAACTACATTGTTTTTCTTACCAACCATCACCAATCCTCAGTAATACATTGATGGGTCAGGAGTTCCCTCTACACCAAAGGAAAAGGAAACACGAGATTCGCGGGGCATGACCTGATGGTGAGTACCTCTCGGAAGGTATACGTACATACCTGGCTCAAAGTCAAAAAATTCGTTATCATTAATGCCTTCTACTTTTAGACCGACTGTGCTGATAACTTGAACGAGAAAAACGTCCATAGAGTCTTTGTGCCAAGGGTATGAACCACTCGCACGACCAAAACCACTGAATGCAATGTTAGTAATCTTGTTGGCGTGGAGAGTGAATACCTCTTGCATCTCTTCATAAATGTTCTTAGCAAACTCCGGTGCACTACCGCGAGAGTGAAAAGAATTTAATCCAATACGCATTTTATCCGAATTACGATCATATAGGTCATTCGGATGAGAATCCATCATAGCCATGAATTCATTCCAATTGTAAGTCGACCCCATATCAAATGGAAGCCGACCTACAAATGGGGTCTTTGTTCTTATCTCTTCATCTTTATCTTCAAATATACCATAATAATTATCTGACATCAGCTATTACCAATATTATATTTTGGTTGTAATGTCCAGTTGGACTTATCTTTATATGAGATGATTTTAATCTGTCTCATCGGGGCGCAATCTTTTGCGACCTCTTTATTGACTATAGTCACCAGTCCCCAGTCTGCAAGTAACGTGGCGATAGTATTACGTCGTTCTATATCAGACACTTCTAGATTTGATTTCTTACCGTCCAGTAAGAACAATTCCTTGAAATGAACGATGAAGTACCTACCCTGCTTATGAAGGATATGGCACGATTGGTATAGGGTATTATCTCTCCGAGACGCAACACCAATACGAGTTAGGGTTTCTCTGACTTTTAGAAAGTCGTCTGGTTCTGACAGGACTATCTCCAACATCATGTCAGAATTCCATTGAACGAGATTATTCTCTTCCACCTGTGGATACCTTATTTTTAATGGTTTTTATTTGTGATTCCGTTAAGAGCCCGATAACTTGTTTTGCCTTTGACTCACTATAACCAAAATATATTTTGACACAGTCCAAGTCTGCTCTTTCGTCAGGTTTATCCCATTTAGAGAATCGTTTCTTCTTACGTATAATATTTATAAGAAAATCGTATTGTAACTTGTCATCTAAGTGGTGAAATTTATTCATTTCATTGGATAAAAATACCGTATCCGGAAAATAGGATAGAGACCGATTAACGACGAAACCATTATAGTATTTAACGTTGTCTTCGTCTTGGTCAATTAGATTCACCTTAGTGTCGTTTATACTCTTCAGGAAGTCGAACGGACTTAGTTTAGATTTTGTCATCAAGTTTACACCATCCATTTTCATAATCCTTTATATACAGCAGTTCGATTCTTTTGCGTTGTCTATCAGTCAATAAACTATTATAAACTTTCATTTTGGATTTATTGTCGTGAATATCTAACACGTCTTCCGAAAATCCAAGTTCAGCCGCATCGTTCAAGAATACCATAAGTCGCGGCAGTTCGTCAATATATACCACCATGTCATACTCTTCTGGCTTTCCCATATACCAAGACTGGGTGTAAAAATGATTGTTTTTCAACGTCCCATCTTCTATATGGTCAAGAACTTTATCTAGTTCTCTATCCATAGAGGGTAGTTCATCGATTCTACCCTGTCTAATATATTCAGCCTGATTTGCGACGATATACTCACACGCGGAACGAAAGCGAATAACTGGGTCGCGACGTACAGCAATGCGATAACTACTTTTGCGAAACGGGATATTAAACTGGTCTCCGAATTGTCTCACTTTTATTATACGGTCAACACGACCAATATATTCAGACACCCCGCGATGTAATCTATGTAGTTCCTTCAATGAAGACATGCCGTTTTTAGGGCAGAGCCTCACATCAATGTTATTTGGAAAATACAGCACATTGTCTGCCGGAGACATCTCATAATATTTTGTGTTATTAATCACGGCTTGACTTCCACGTTGGCCATCACCTCAGTAAGACAAGCGACTAGATTCAGTTCGTGGTCTGCAACAAACGCATTCTTGTACTGGTAATCCGCAAGAATAAGAACCAATTGTGGAATACTATTTGGTGCAACGTGGTCATACATTTTATCGTAGATACCACGGTAGATAGATGCGGGTTCTAGGTCAATGTGGTTAACAACCCATGACCGCATCTTCTTGAAATTCTTGTCTCTAATAGCACGGAACAATTGAGTGTAACTATCGGAAATATCATTACCAGAGACATTAGGTATATTAAGTGTTCCGGAGAGAGACCCCTTCTGACACTCATTAAGTACTCGACGCCAATCTGGGGCGTGTTTCATTATTACCTGTGCAACGACATTCTTATCGAACTCCACGCCTTCTTCTTTCAAGATTCCTTGGAGACGCTGCATGAACCCACCGCATAGCGAGGTCATAGTTTTCTTATTGAAGTTAAAGGTGTATTTAGAACACCTTGAGTGTAGAGGTTCGATGATACGGTTCTCGAAGTTACATGTCATAATGAAACGACAGTTGTTAGAGAACTCTTCGATGAACCCACGGAGAGCAGGTTGCGTCGATTGTGGATTTAGGTAATCCGCCTCATCGAGGATAACTACCTTATAACCACCGGACAAAGATACCGACGATGCGAACTGTTTAATCTTACCTCGCAGTGTGTCAATGTTACCTTCTTCTGACCCGTTGACTACGATATAGTCTAGGCCAAGTTCCTCACATATCGCACGTGCGACTGTGGTCTTACCAGTACCGGCAGTGCCGGTGAACATCATGTTGAGGATTTCACCACCATCCACGATGTTTTGAAATGTTTGTTTGAGTTCATCCGGAAGGATGGTTTCTGAAACTTTCTTCGGGCGGTACTTCTCTACCCACAAAAACTCATTGCTCATGTACTACTCCATAATATAAATTAACTTTCAATAGGGATATTATACTACATTACTCCCCTCATGTAAACAAACTTTGTACTTTTATTTAGTCGTAAAGGTCAAGCTTTTCCCATGGCAAGTAGGATTTACCAAAGTGTCCGTAGTTAGTGGTCAAATTTAAGTTCAAGTTAAAGAGGTTGAATCTATCAATAATGCCTCTAGGGGTTAGGTCAACCCTATCCAGAATCCATTCAACAAGGTCTGGACGCACTTTACCGTCAGCATATACGTAAACACTAGTCGGTTCTTTGACGCCTATGGCATAACTTAACTGCACCGTACAGTTATCAACACCTTTATTTACAACGATATTTTTTGCTAGGTAACGTGCCATATATGCACCAGAGCGGTCTACTTTAGTACAGTCCTTACCACTGAATGCACCACCCCCGTGTGGACAGTAACCCCCGTAAGTATCAACGATAATCTTTCGACCAGTAACACCCGCATCACCATCAGGGCCTCCGATGATAAACTGTCCGGTGGGATTAATAAGATATTCAGTATCATCGTCCACCCAGTCGTTCAGAAGTCTTTTGATACATGTTCTTAAAACGGTTCGTACAAGTTCTATGTCTTGGTCTGCGGTATGCTGAGCACTACAGACCACCTTAGACACTCGCACTGGTTGTCCTATATCAGAGTAGTCTACAGAGACTTGCGCCTTCGCATCAGGGCCGAAAGGTAACGCAGCAGTAATTTCACGAAGTATACTATGACTGAGACTAATTGCAAGAGGCATATAGTCATCAGTTTCATTAGTCGCGTACCCAAACATAAGTCCTTGGTCACCCGCACCGAAGTCATCGGTTCCTAATGCGATATCGGGCGACTGACCGTGCAGTTCGTTATAGATCTTTAAAGTGTTCCAATTAAAACCGTCTTGCTCATATCCAATGTCTTTTACGACACCTCGTACAATTTGTGCAATGACATCTTTATTGAACTTGTCGCTCTTGTACTCCCCAGCAAGGGTTACCATGTTAGTCGTAACTAGGGTCTCGACTGCGGCACGGTTGTTAAGGTTCTGGTCTATAAGATATGTAGCAACAGCATCTGAGATTGCATCTGCAACTTTATCCGGATGTCCAGCACTCACACTTTCGCTTGTAAATGTATATGCGGTGTCAGAGTAGACACCAGATGATGTAGAAGTCATAACTCACCGTATTCATAATATATAAAATGGAGCCCCAGAACGGAATCGAACCGCTGTCTGAACCTTACAAGGGTTCTGCTAAACCACTCAGCTACTAGGGCGTTTACTTTCTATTTGTTCTACTCTTTCGTTTTTCTGAGTAAGACCTTACCATGTATATTCGCGTGAAGGCGACAACAGAGAACCAACAAGTAATTATGTTGGAAATCCAGAATGGGTCTGTTATCTCCCACCGTCCTACTATCAACCACAGAAAAAAGATGTTGAGGGGGTAATTAATCATCGCCCCTGTCAATACATGTACTGCGGTTTCTTTAGCTATATAGGGGTCTAGTTTTATCAATTGCAGTACATAATAAAAGGTCGGTCTCTTGAATCAAACAGTTTCATAATATAAATCATATCAAATTCGAATCACATCCTTGGGCAAAGACATTATGACCCAAGAGACCGAAAGGGGTTGCTTTACTTCTTCTTAGATTTAGAAGCTTCTGCAGCTGCTACTTCTTCTTCTGCAAATGCTTTTGCGACGCTTTCGTAAAGTGATACCACTCGGATTGCTTGGTCGCGCAACTGACCAACCGTCGTTAGTTCTTCACCCTTAAAACCACCACGGGTGACTACAGTGTCGACCACAGCAATACAAGAACGTGCAACACGATTCGCTAGGTCATTTAGATTCTTTTGTTCTTCAGTCATTTTAGGCTCCGTAAGTAGATGACTTTTCAAGTGCAATAAAGTATTGCGTTTCTGAAGTAATTGATTTGAAGTTGGAGATTAACTTTGTTGAGATAGAAACCTCGTAGTCTTCACCCAACAACTTCATGTTAGATACTCCCATGATGAAGTTAAAGTCAGCACCTTCAGGGAAGGTTCCTTCAACTAACACAGAATAGGAATTAGACGTAGAGTCATTGGCATCGACTACCGCAATCTCAACAGAATTACCGTTTGGACGGATAGAGATATTATCATAGCCAAGTGCAGATGACGCACGTTTGATCTTACTTAAAGTTTCATTAGTAAGCAAGAATTGTACTTCACCCTGTGGCATAACAATATCTTTCTTTGGTGAAGAAAGCATCTCAGGGTCAGAGTAAAAGTATTTCACCGATGACAACCCGCTGCCGTCAGAAACGGTACAGAAGCTCTCGCCGAAAGTAATCGAAGGACGGTCAACTAGTGACAATACCGACAAGAACTCAGAGAGGTCGTAGATACCGAACGTGTTCGGGAAGGTCTCTTCGATCTCAGCACGAGATACAATGTTCTTTGCGATAGACATAGTCTTTAAGACGTTACCGCCATTGACTACAATGTTTGGATTGATAGTCGAGAAGTTACGAAGAATCTCGACTGTGCGACTAGATAGTTCCATTGGTTTGTTCCTTAGTTAGTATGGTGACCATTATATAACAATATGACACGTCTGTCAAGTACTTTCTTTCATTCGACTGAAGTTTTTATCTTTAACGAATGTCAACTTGCGTTCGAAGTGAGCATCCTCAAGTTCAGTCTTGTGAGATATCACAAAAACATTAGTGTCCTCTTTCAAAGTGTCGATAATCTTCATAAGGTTATCTACACCTTCACCGTCCAACGAAGAGTCGAACGTTTCATCTAGTATCAACAGATTAGTCGATACTGAATTCTTCATCTTAGCAATCTGTCGCCAAGTAAATAGTAGGGACAAGTCAATACGCTGTTTCTCACCTTCAGAGAAAGAGTCGTAAGAAAACGTGTCTCGATATCGTGACCGGATGGTTTCGCTGAAACTATCATCCAGTTCAAAGTGTACAAAGAAGTCTAGAATCTGCAAGTACTTATTAGTCAACTCATTGATGACCGGAATGTACTGTCGGATAATCTTGGTCTTGATTCCGGTGTCGCGCAGTAACTCACTGGCTATACGGTTATAAGACGCCTTCTCGTTAAGAATGTACTTTTCATCAGTCCGCTCATGAAGTTCCGAGTCTAGAGAGTTAAGGTCAGTGTTGGCCTGTCCCATGTCGCCCGAACTATCCGCCATGTTGTCCAAGTCGGTACGAAGTTTATCGATAGACCTTTGTAAACGAGAGATGGTTTGCTGATTGTTGTTTAACGTGTTCTGATCTGCAAGACAAGCGTTCATCTGTGTTTCCAAAGAAACTATCTCATCTCCATAGGTTTTCTGCTGAACTTCCGCCTCATCCATTGTAATCTTCAGTTCTTTAGCCTTGGCGGTTGCTGCATCCTTTTTAGCATTACGCAACTCTTCTGCAATGTCTTGTTCGCAAGTAGGACACACTTCATTCTGGTCAAAGAACTTTGCCTCCTTGACCACAGACTTAACCTGTGTCTTAAACTGCGCATAGTATTGGTCTAGTTTCTGTTTATTAGAACGAACACTAGTTAGACTGTCAGTGATAGTGGGTAATAGAGTGTTAACCGTCTCAGATAAAGCGCTGTTCGCAGCATTTAGTTCTTCGATTTCATCTCGAATATCTGATATCTCACCCTCTTTATCTTTACGGTGTTGGGTGTTGATTGCGGTCAAGTCACGGATATACTTCTTCTGTGCATTAATCTTAGTCTTGACCACTTCAATAGAATGGGTGTTGTTCTCAAGTTCGCCTTTAAGGAGAGAGGTCTTCTCCTTGAGTAACATATTCATCTTGGAGAAGATGTTAATATCAAGGAGGTCTTCTATCACGTCACGTCGAGAGGTTGAGTTGAGTTGCATGAACGGGACAAAAGACGACGAACCTAGAACAACAATCTGGTGGAAACTTTTATGAGACATCTGAAAGACATTCTTCTCAAGAATATCTTGGTATTCACGTGCATGTGAGCTCTGGTTAATCATTGTACCATCTTTCCAGATTTCAAACTTGGCGGGTTTGATTCCCCGCACAACGCGATATTGGACAGAGTTAACACTAAAAGTAACCTCAGTCACACAATCTTTATTATTGATAGTATTAATCAATTGATTCTTGGTGATCTTTCGGTGAGCTTTACCGAACAATGCGAACGATAATGCGTCCAACATCGTAGACTTACCAGCACCGTTCTCACCAACAATCAAGTTAGTGGAACTGTCTAGGAAATCTATTTCGTTAAAATAATTTCCAGTTGAAAGGAAATTACGCCATTTTAAGGTCTGGAATTTGATCATGCTATCTCGATACTCTGTGCTTCAACCATTAGTTCAGCTACTACTGCCTTGATTCGGTCTTTATCCAAATCTGTTTCGACTTCTTGGATATAATTATACACTAAAGTTTCGGTGTCGTCAATAGTAATATCAGTATCAGAGACATTTTCTCCACGGAATTCTTTGAAGTCTTCTGCAATCTTCAGTTCATGAATCTTCTGGGCCTGTATCTTATCGACATATCTCTCGAACTTCTGCATGTCAGAACGATTGGCAACAATCAACTTCACAAACTTACCCGCAAGGTAAGACATGTCTTCAAAGTAATTTACAGTATCTTCATTGTAATAAATCTTATGAAACAGAGTTACCTTGTTCTGTACTGCGGTCATCTCACGAGTTTCTGTATCATAGATGTGGAAGTACTTGGGGTCGTGTGCGTCATTCCAGAAGAACTCCATCTGAGCACCAAGGTAGTGAATGTTACCCTTGCTAGATTTAGTGTGGAAGTGTCCGGATAACACGGTTTCAAAACGTTCTAATGGTTTCGGATCCATACCCGTATGACAGACAAGACCTTTGTCCATCTCAAAACCTGCAAGTTCAAAGTGACCGGCAATAACATCCGCGCCGCAGTTGTTCAAGAATTCTAGAATTGTTTTCTCGTTCTCAGGACATATCCAAGGGACTAGACCGAACTTAACACCACCATAGTCACGGACAATAGGATCCATGAGGATGTCCACTTCATTGATGTAGTGGCCCATCAACTCTTTCAATGAGTTCAGTTCGATAGTATTCTTGAAGTAAACGTCGTGGTTGCCGGGAATGATATCCATGTGAATATTATACTCACGGAGTTTGTCCAAGAATATCTGCCGGTTGTGGTTCAACGCTTTGAGGTTAATCGTTTTGCGATTGTCATAGTAATCACCCAAATGTAGAATCTGGGTAATACCATTCTCTTTTAGGTAGGGGAAGAACTCTTCGCTGTAGAATCGTTCTTGGTAGTCCATAAAAATATCAGACGAATTACGACACCCGCAATGAGTGTCATTCAAAATTGCAAGCTTCATTTATTAGTCCACTTCAACTATAGAAATACATTCGTTCGGACTAATATCACAATTATAGGGAGGACAGATAAACTGATAATGTGGTGTAACTAACTCTTTCATAAGACTCAACTCTCAACTCAATGTATATGACGGTTATTATACTATATTACAAGGGGGTTGTCAAGTTTATTCTAGCTTAATATTATAATCGGCAGGGAGGTTGGTGGTGTCACAGAACGCATCACCACACCTCTCAAAGGTCTTCTTACCAAGACCCTTTTCTTTATTCTTCTCTCGACGAAGTCTGTCTTGGTTATCACGGGAAATTTTATACATTCTATCTTTTGTTGTTGCGGGAGTGCAAACATATCTAACACCATATTCTTTAGCAAGACTTATCGCATCCTTACCAAGATTGTCCATAACAAGACTTCTACACTGTTCATCAGAAATATCACTCTTCGTTACAAAGGACAGGTACATTACCGCAGTTACTAAGTCCATCGCTTACTCCAAATAGTCTGCTAAATCAGAATCTACGTTTACAGCACGTCGTTTACGTTTCTTCTCTTCCTTTACATACTCTTTGAATTCTGTGTCAGCCGTCTTAACAACGTCAATTCTCTGTCTAAGAGTATCAACAAAAGGAGAGGCTTGTTGTTCGAAGTATCCACCGTCGTCATCACCCATAAATGCGCTGATATCTGCTTCGGCGATGTACTTCATCTTGATGTCTTGTTGTTTCTTCTCTTTCTGAATGCGACGTAGGAATGCATACCATGATATTTGCGTGAAGTATGCGAAGGCATTTGGTTTACCCGAACGGGTAGCAGCTTCAATATCATAGTTCTCGATGGCTTTCAAACAATTCTCTACTGCGTCCATCACCATCTCTTCACGATAGGTATAACGAACGAAGTTACCTTTATGAGAAAGTCCTTCGGCAATCTTTAGAAAACAAGTAGCAATATAGTTAGTGACCACAGGGCGAGGCATACCCTCTTCCTTCGCTTCCTTGACGGTGATGCAGTATTCCACTACTGCATTTGAGAAATCTTTATTACTTACGTAATGCGGTTTTTCTTTTGGTTTCATAATTTATATCACTTGTTTAATTTAATAGCCATTATAACAAAAAAGTGGTGGTTTGTCAATGTTTACTTAATTCTCTATCGCAAGGTACTATGTTGTTTAACTAACAACTCTGTTGCTTCTTCTACAGTGACATCTAGGTTATAATGCGTAGCAATAAATGACGCGTATCTTTCAAATTCTGGCAACTTACCAAGCATCTCCCTAGTCTTTACCTGTACCGCATAACCTTCGACCTCAGAACGAAGTCGATATGATTTGCTAAACTGATACCAAATACCATGTGTGCAAAAAGTTCTCCAGAACTGGCGCACATGAACTTTTTCATGCTCTATCAGTGGAATATCATCTTTATATGCTGGTCTAACGAAAATAATAAAACCCACAACAAACGCAGCAAACCTTTTAGGAATGAACGTGCTTAACGGAATAATTATATGAAACAACATTTTTCTCCTCGATGCCCTTGACAGAACATATTTTGTAGTGTATAATCTAGCTTGTAGTCCAGAGGGTATATAAGCATATTAATTCATCGACATTCCGTCAACATCAGAGTCAAACGACTCAGTTGACAAATCGTCCATCGCATCTAGATAGTCATCAAGTGACAGGTCTTTTCTAGAATCGTCTTCAACGGAATCACCATAGTTTTCTTCAAGATAACTAGCCATCTCCTTGAGTGCGGTATTATACTGTGCAAGCATTTCTTTAGCAGGTATCGCTAACGACATAATCTTATCGGTAAAGATGACAATACAATTCATCGGAGTGTCCTGATAAACCATATATGTTTTAAACGTAAAGAATTTTTCACCACTCTTTAAAGTATTCTGCATCAAGCTCATTGCGTTATTAACAACGATTGATTCCGGAGATTCATCTAATACTTCACAGATTACCTCTTCCCCAGTGATTAATTTCAAGTGTCTAATCGAAGAGCTCATTTTCATCATCCTTAGATATTATGGGTTTCAAGTCAATAGGGTAAATCTTATAAGAGAACCCTTCCTTAGTATATATCTTAATCCTTTCGGCGCTATGTTTCAGAGTAAAATTCTTATGAGACTTGACATGCAAATCATCAGCGATATCAATAAGCTTAGTAGTCCTACCGTCATCAGACTGACGAAGACCGCGACCAATCGATTGGAGGACTTTAACTTGCGATTTGGATGGAGTCGCGAATACAATATTATGCAAGTTGCGGATGTTGATGCCAGTGCTGAAAGTGCCAAGAGAGGCAACAATAATAGAGTCATTTTCGTTTTCTACAATTCCTCGTATCTGTTCTCGATCAGTCGCATCTACCTCACCCGATACATAAAACACTTTTCTTCCTTCAGGCGCTAACGACTTAATCATTTCATGCAACACCTTACCATGTTTCTCTACAAACTGAAACATCACCAAAGTATTGCCCGTTTGGTCTAGTGCAATCTTACTTATAAACTTATTACGAGGTTCATATGTAACAATATAGTCAAGTTCTTCTTGGTAGTTTTTCTCTTTCATCATGTTGCAAATATCACTATGATACCTCAACAGAAGAATAGAGATATCTAGTTCTGCAAGCTGTTTATTCTTTTGCAATTCTACGGTTCTAGTCACCGTAAAAGTCGGGCCAAATAAACCTTCTAATACTAATTTGTTTGTTTCGGTGCCGTCAAGAGTTCCCGTAAGACCAAACCGATATTGTGCTTCAGTACACTTGTCCATCATACTGGAGAGAGATTTTGCTTTGAAAAGATGTACTTCGTCACCGAAGATAGTGTTGAATTGTTCGAACCATTCTTTACCGAACTTATAAATGGACTGCCAAGTAGATATGATGACTCTTTTATCGGTGACCTTTTCCTTACCAGAATATATTTTATGACAAAACTCATCTACATCATAACCATAGTCAGCAAAGTCTTTATACATTTGTTCAACTAGGGAAGTGGTGGGAACAATGACCAGAATCTTACCTTCGGTCACCTCATAACAATAACGCAGAAGATTGTATATTATAAACGACTTACCACTACCTGTAGGACTTAACAGAATACACCGACGATTCTCAACTCCATGAGATATGGCCTTGTACTGATAGTCTCTAGGTTTAAAGGGTGCGTCTAGGACTGCTAGGAAATCGATGAGCGCAGGGTGGTCTATGTCTTCCTTGAACGAAGGTATTCCATAAACTTCATGTTCGAGAATTTCGAGTTGATAAAAACGGTCTGCACAAAAACGACGTAGGTGTGTATAGAGACCTACGTTCATTTGTTTAGAGATTAAGTTATAGAGACGGATTTTACCGTCCCACTGCTTGCGCTTATAACTTGGTACGAACTTGTAGCCAGGCACGAAGAAAGAAAAGTATTCTCTTAACTCTTGTTCCTGAGCAGGGTGTGCATCAACCGCGAAGTAACTGTGGTTGACCATCCTGATTCGAATCTTGTTGTCTACGTTCATAAATAATTTTTGCTAGTTCAATAACGTCTATATCAATTTTATGCCCTAGAAAATGCAGTTGTTCTGCCTTCTTTAGGTCTTCTGTATCATACATATCACACCTTACCTTTGTATACTTAGGTCTTTCTTAACTTGCAATTATCTCCGTACCATCCTGAGTAGTTGTTTACCGATTTAACCACCAGCTTCGAACTGCCTCCACGATATCATATTTCGAATGGTTTGATGCCGCCACTTGAGAGTATCGACGATATTAGTTAGTGTTTCAATAAGTGTCTTATGATAGACGACCTTTTCCTCGGACTTTTGAATCTCTGGGTCTGCGTCGTAATAATATTCCATTTCACCTTTAAGCATACGAAGCCCATTGAAAGGGTCTAAGTCCCATCCAGTAGAAAGTATCTCTTCTTGCGACATCTTCCCGTTATAGTACAGGAACTTTTGCTTGAGTAACGTCTTCTGGTTGTTTTCAGAACGTTTTAGTTGTAACTTGGCGAGCGCCAGATACTGTAAGTACTTCGCATGAAGCGAAGGGGTTTGGCGAGAAACTTCGTCCAGTTGATGTTGAGAAATTTCACAGTCATCCTGCCATTCCTTTAGAATGGATTCCAAATCTATCATATAAAAACCTTATTCATGTAAGGTATATAGTATAACACTAAGTCGTTATAAAGTCAATACAATCTTGCCAATAATGTTCGTTGGTACCTAACACGTAACTCAAAGTCATTCTATAACAGTTTGTTCTGGCTGCGTGATACACAACATCACCAGAACCATATACACCAAAATGCCCGGCCTTGAGACTCCATCCCTTCTCATCAGGGACGGTTACGAGTTCTTGAGTTTTCGGGTCAATGTACTTGAACCACCCATCACCGGTTTCCGACCAAGTGAATATTAAGTTGTGTGCCGCAGCATTAGCGTTGTTATGCCAGCCAATGAATCCTTGAGGCGGGTATAAGGTGGACAACACACTTAGTTCTAAACCAAGTTCAGTTGTCATTTTTAAGTCGAGATGCTCCCAGTTTTTCCTATACTCTTCGGGATGCGTCCCTGTATAAAATTCTGGTTTTATTGGATAACAAAAAGAATTCTCCGCCGCTCCATGATGTTTTTCACCCATACCAACAATACGATGCATCTCTTCCTCACCAGTATAGTGGTCAGCCATGCCGAGTTGTTCTTCTTTTAATGGGCGGTTTGTTTTTTCTGGAAGATACAACTCACGGTAAGTGTACCTAAAATCCTCTAGAATGTTGATAAGTTCTTGATTCCTAATGGGGAACTTTTCTAGACTCATGACAGCACAAATTCACTAAATCGAAAGCTAACGTCAAAGTTTATATATGTAACATCGCCCGTTGTAGATATAAGCTCTATTGCACCTAACTGTATAGGTATACAATTCTTGTACTTTATCTCTGCGCAAAAGTTGTTATGACTTGTTAGCACAATAACTTTAATATCATGATACGGGTTTCCTTCTCCATAGACGGAACCTTCTAACCACTTCTGCACTTCTTTGTACGCGGTCAAGTCTTCGTCTAGAATTAAATTGAGAGAGAGTTCGCCGTAATTAATGGTATCGCCAGGAACCGGAAGCCCAGTTACTCTGGGTACAGCGACTTCCACCGCAGAAACAGTTGAGCCTGGGTGTTGTACGGACTGTGCGAAAAATTCTAGGTTACCGTAATTCTCGCGTTCGATTATTACACGGAATCCGGTAGGTTGTAAGAAGTTTTTGTTTTCTGTAAGTGCCATGATGTATCCTCTGTATCAGAGTATTTATACAAGAAGTAATGACTTCCATGTCATCTTTATTATTCCTTCGGTTCTGTAGGTGCAGTTCCGGTCTTATCTGCAACATCTTTAATAAGATTTGATGTCACATCCAATACACCGGCGGTTACACCAAAGACATCTGAACCGACACCCTTGATAACACCACCAGTACCGTCAATGGTTGCATCAACGGTGGAACAAGCAGACAAAACTAATGCGAATGCAATTGCAATAATACGCATAACTATCTCCTGTTTTTAGATTACTGGGTAACCAGATACTACGGGAATAGACGCCGTCTTTTGTTACTTTGTTCAGTTCGTGAACAGAATTATTTATACACATAAAAAAAGGGACTCCGAAGAGTCCCTAAAATGGCGTGGTTTAACGGGTTAGACGCCCGCCCCATGCTCTTTTTATATATCTTATGCAGAAACCATTAGGTTGTCTACGCGCATGATGCGGTAGTACGTGTTGATTCCAGCAGTAGCAGCGATGTTCTGCTCACCAGCAGGTGAAACAAATGGGTTAGCAGCCATACCGTAACGAGTCTTGAACCCGATACGTGGTTGGAAATCATTCTCGCCAACAGCTTTAACCATCTGTAGAGGTACGTATGGGCAGTAGAATACACCAGCGTCATATGCGTTAGCACCCTTATAACCTACAGTTACGTAGTCAGTAGTTGCATATGGATCGATGTAAACCTTCATCTTACCGTTTAGAGTACCAGCAAAAGTGTTACCAGTATCGTCAACTGCAAGACCAGCGCCTACTTGATAGTCCAACTGACCAGAAGCAGCAAGTGCAGTAGCAACGTCTGAAGAACAGATTACTACGTTACCCTTACCACGACGAGTTGTCTTAGCAATCTCGTTCGCTTCACGATCTAATTGAATTACTAGACCCTTGAACTTCTCTGCTGACCAACGGCCATCTGCGTCTGAAGTTAGATCGAATACACCATTTTGTGCTACAGATGCTTGTTGTGCACCTAGAACTGCTTGAGTGTTGATTGTACGAATAACTTCACGGTTGATTTCCGCTAGGATCTCAGTTGAAAGGATGTTCGCAAGCTCTGTCTCAGCGTCAAGACCGTGGATTGCTTTCAAGTCTTGTGCTAGTTCTAGAGAGTACTCTGCCTTCAGTGCACGTGACTTAGCAACAACAGATTGCTTCTCGATTGAGAAACCCATTTCTGCGAAGTCTGGGCCAGTGTTACCTAGAGATTCAGCAACAGAAGTACCCATTGGGCGACCAGCTGCATCTAGTTCACGACCAGTTTGTGCTGCTGGATCAAATCCAGACATACCAGAAGAGTCACCAGTTTGTGAGCTCGCAGGAGAACCAGAGAATGCAGAATCTGCTTCGTTGAATAGTGCTTCAGTACCATCTTGTGCAGTGTAACGTGATTTCATCGCGAAGATAAGACCAGTTGGGCCTGACATAGGCTGAACACCACAAACGTCATATGCCATTAGGTTAGGCATTGCACGACGTACTAGAGAGATTAAAACTGGATCCCAGTTGTTTACACCAGCGCCAGTTGCGTTGGTTGGAGTTTCAGTTAGGAAACCCTGAGAAGCTGAACGCTCTTCGATCATTGCTCGCTCTTGGTTTTCTAGGATAGCAGCTGTAACTGCCTTACGGTGATGATCGGTGATTTTACCAGCTGATTCTTCGTTAAGAACTGGTGACCACTTTTCAATCAGTGTGTCGAATGAATTATTCATTTTTGGATTCCTTATTTCTTAGAGGTTTTTCTTAGAGCAGAGATGTAACCTTCCATCATAGAAGATACTTCAACTTCTTCTTCAGCTTCTTCTGAAACTGATTCTTCGATTTGCTCAGGGATTTCTTTTGAAAAGTATGACTCTTTAACAGTAGTTACTTTAGCAGTGAAGGTTTCTTCACTTTCAAATTCTACTGTTTCTAGAAGGTCTTTTAACTTTTCCGCTTGTGTGTCTGCAAGGCCACGAGAAGCTTCAGCGATGATTGACTCACGCTTGTAAGTTTCTAGTTCTTCTGCAAGTGAAATTGCATCGCCAGTAGTAGAGTTTAGTTTTTCTTCTAAGTCTTCTACTTGTGATGCTAGTTCGTCAACTAGGTCTACCTTAGACTCTGGAACTTCGATGTAAGACTCTGTAAATAGGTCTTTCATCTTGTCCATGAACCCTTCAGCGATTTCGGTACGAAGACCGGAGTGTATCGCCAACTTGTTCTCTTCCATCCAAGATTCAACTACATAGTTAAGATATGAATCGACTTTACCGACTAGGTCAGTTTTGATAGATTCGACTTCTTCAGATAGTTCTTCAGAGTATTGCTCTTCAAGACGAGTGATTTCTTCTGACAACTTAGTTTTTACAGCTGCTTCAAAAATTACTGATGTCTTCTCTTTGAACTCTTCAGATAGAGTTGCTTCGCCTTCAACAATTGCCGCAAGTTCAGACTGAGTGTCAGTCTCTTCTGCAATAACGTCTTCTAGGTCAGTACCTTCCATCATCTTAGAATAGGCTGCCGTTAGGTCGCCCTTTTTCATTTTATTTAAGGACTTGTACATCGCATTGATCATACCTGCCTTAGTTTTTGGTAATGAAGCCTTAGAAGTTGCGTCGGCTGCTTTATCTACTGATGCGATTGACTCTGGCTCAGATACTTCCTGTCCGTCTGTCTTCACACCCTTAGCTGCAGGAGCTTGTGCTTCTTCGAGAGTTTCCTCCACGATTTCGTTAGTTTCAACATCTGTATCGCGGATTTCAGCTTCGACTTTTTGATTAAGATCAGTCATAGATGACTCCTTATAGTTTAGATTTGATTAACGAGAGGAAATTCTTGAACTCACGAATTTGCACTTCAGGTCGATGTGCAATTGGTGTTTGCTTAATTTCAGTCTCTATCTCTTCAATGACTTGAGGTTGTAGAATTCCATTATTCCATACCCAGTCGACACCTTCCATAATCCCATTAACGAAAGCTTCAGGTGCACTTGGGTCTTGTACGATATCTACCGTATTAAGAATAAAGTCTTCTTTGACGTACATGACGCCATTTTTCTGCTCAAGACTTCCCATACCACGAGTTGACACACCTAGTTGAACACCACCCTCTAAGAGACCTTTTACGATCTTACCCATAGGAGTATCCAAAATTTGTGCCTTTCCTACCACATCATTACCTTCCAATTTTAGGTCAGTGATGAGGTGAGAAACTTTATCCAAATTAACAGTTGGGCCTTCAGGGTGATTCAACTCACCTACAGCACGTTTTTTGCTAACTTGGTCTTCAACGTACTTATCTACCGCTCGTTCCATAATGGCTCTTGGGTAGATACGCCCGTTTCTATTCTTCTTGTCTGCTTGCGCAAATACACCTTCAATAATGTAACTCTTCTCACCATTATCTTTAGCTTCTACAATGCATTGTACATCGTTTTCTACGTATTCGCTAATCAGTTTCATTTTATTTACCTAAGTCTTTGAGGACTTGCTTCGCGGTTGATTCCGCTTCTTTTTGTGACTTAAACGTGTCAACGGAATCACCATCAATAGTTAGGTAAAATCCTTTGGCAGTTTTTGTGATAACAACAGGGTAACCAGACATCTTCTTGTTGAAGACAACTTTGTCTTTTGCTTCCCGTAAACTTTTAAATGTTTTCACAATTAGTCCTCGTTTAGGAGTATTTATACAAAAATATATTTATAGTGAATATTTATTCGGTTTCTGCCGAAAATTCTTCTTCTTCGACTTCGCTGTCCAGTATAGCATCAATCTCAGAGTCATCCATATCTACCTCAACTGGTTCTACACCGTTGAAGATTTGGTCTGCTACAGAGACCTTCTCTGCGTCTAGAGACTGTTGCATCTTGTCATCTAGGATACCATTAAACAACTTTTCCGCATTATTAAAGTCTCCACCCTGAAGGGCGTTGACAAAATCTAGTGCTGGGTTTGCTTCTACTTCACTCATTATTAAATTTCCTCTTCTTCGTTTCCGCCATTTTCGTTCTCGGCTTCAACTTGTTTTGACATATTTTCTATGTCTTCATCATTAAACATCATTACGTTTTTCATTACCCACTCGCGTGAGAAGTATTCACCGACGTAACTAGAAATTTGATCCATTGTCTGTAGACGTTCACGTAGTAGTTCTGCGTCTTTTAATTCAGAAAAATGGTTGTCTCTAGAGAAGTCGACTTGAATTTGGTGCTTCCATGCTTCCCAGTCTTGCTCCGTACAAACACCTTTTAGGATAAGTTGCTTCTTGAGGATACCCAAGAACAAGTGTCCAAACTTACTACGTAGACGGTCGATGAACTTCTGGAACTTCACCTCATCGCGGTTAATTTCTGTAGACCTACCCAGAGAGAACTGCGACTCTTGTTCTAGACGGTTAAGCGGAACATTCAAAGAACGATACAACTTCTTTTGGAAATAAATGATATCGTCAATCTGTCCTAAATTCTCACCGCCAGGTAGAGTACTTATCTCTGTACCACGACCACCTTCTCGACGTGGTAACCAGAAGTCCTCTAGCATAGACATATGCTTTCGGTCATCTTTGATTTCACCACTATTCGCATCGTAAACAATTTTGTTACGGTATCGGGCCATGATGTCTTTTAAATGTTGTTCCGCTTTACCCTTCGGTAAGTTACCCACGTCAATATAGAAGATACGACGTTCAGGTGCACGTGCCATACGATAGATGACCAAAGAGTCTTCCATCATACGCAATTGATTTACTGGTTTCATCGCCTTCTGTAGATACGACAGTACACGTTTCTTACTGGTATCCAGAAGACCTGAAGTGACATACGAAATCGAATCCGGAGTTAGCTTGATACCATTATTAGCACCCGCTCGCTCTTGATAGATGTAGAAGTCGTTGGTTTTATCAACAATCTTCGCACCTGTCTTGGAATCTTTTTTGTATTGCACCTCTTTGACTTTACGAACCTTGGTTGCATCGATGGGACGGACTTCTTGGATACCCGCCTTCATGTTTGATTCGTTTACTACTAGGTGATGATATAATCTTCCGTCAACGTACCACGAACGGAATATGTCGTGACCATATTCTTCAAAGTTCAACATGTTAACTACATTATCAAACTCTTCGGTGATGGTCTTTTTGATTTTGTCTGGTGCATCAACCTTATCTAGGTTAACAGAAACAGAACTTTCTAGCTCAGACGAAACGATTGCTTCGTTGATGATGTCTTCAATCGCAGCATCACACTCTGGATGTTCTGCCATGTTGCGATACTTTTTAATTAGTTCTTGATTGTCCTTTGCGGCAGTACCTTCCATATCGACGTACTGACCAAAGTAAGAACCTGAGGCCGTGACGTATCCAGCACCATCTTCGTCTACCTTTGGTACGATAGAAGAAACCTTTTCGCTTTCATTGTTTTTGTTTTGAGCCCTTTTTAACTCAAAACCAAATGCTTTAAATACGCTGTTATCTGCCATAAAAACCTCTTAATAATAAAAGGGGGGTGGAGAACCACCCCCATAGTACTACTTATAATACCATTAACTAGTGGTATCTGACTCCCAATATTGAACTTGGAATTCTACTGTAAACTCTTCGACTGTATCATTGGTTTCATAACTTAGGTCGATTGCCGAAATATTTGTCGGGAAACAACCACGGAAGTTATATGTCTTCAACACTGAACCATCTTTGTCCAACTGATCAACAATTAAGTCAGCTTGGTAAGCAACAGGATTAGTGATACCCGTGTTGGCACTGTGACCATTCATACCGTTCATCCACTTTTCCATGGCGTTACGTGTAGCGAAATCAGTATCGTTGATTACTGTAACTGTCCAAGGTTCAAATGTACGGTCGCCCGCAATCTTCAACTGTCGTCCACGGAAAGGAACTTCAATGACAGCCATAATTGATGCTGGTAGTTGTGCGCCTTTACACATGAAAGAAGTCAACTCTGCATTACCGCCAGCGTATGCTGGGAAGTTAACTGTTGCACGGAATAAATTGGGACGTGCACCACCACCCTTTAATTTTGCTTTAAAATCGTCTACTCTTAATGACATGATTATACTCCTGCTGTGCCGACGACTTCTTCAAAGTCAACACCAGTTCTTACAGCCACGAAGTTTAAAGTTACGTAGTTGATTGAACGTGCTGGTTTGATGAAGCAACTTGCGATGAATTCGTTGCGGTCAATAACTTCTCCGGTATTGTTTGTTTCGTCACAAACAACACGGAAGTCGGTGATACCACGACGACCTTGAATTTCCCGTAGGAATGGTTCTACAATGTTCACGAATTCTGCACGAGTAAACTCATCGTTGAATTCGAACATTACGTTTTCGCCAGCTTTGCTGATAGCTCTTTCGATAACCAAGAATAGTCGACGTACGTTGATTCGGTCGAATGCTGATGGGCGAGACATGTGAGTCTTGTCACCAAACAGTAGGACACCCTGGCCAGGAATACTAACAATCGGATTAATACCTTTCTTGTATAGTTTATCACGCTCTGTTTTGTTAGGATTGATCAACAGTTCGGTGACACCCAGATACTGTCCACGTCGTGAACCTGCTGGTGAGAACCAAGGTGCAGAGACTGCGTCCGCCGCTGCCATAACACCTGCTGTTGAAGATGCCGCTGGAATGAACTCGTACTTATCTTCGTATTTGTTATACACTTTAATCCAGTTACCGTCAACGACCAAGTAAGATGAATTTTCATTAAGTGTGTCGATGTATGCTATCATAGCATCAACATTTCCCGAAGTCGGAGAAATTACTGCAACACAATCCTTACGAGAAGTAGCAACCTTAAGAAGTTGTTCGTGTATCGTTTGCGCTAAGTCTTGACCACCAGCTGGTGGGATTAGGAAATCTATCTGGATAGCTTCCTTGTTTAAGAAAGCATCATACGCAGGGACATATGCGGTTTTTGTTTCGAGGGGAGTTCCGTCAGAACCTGTTCCGGTACCAACACCCGCGCCAAGTGGGTTATCGAAATTAAACGTTCCTGCCGCTGGGACACCAGAAGCCGTAACCCAAGAAGAACTTGTAGTAATAACGTCATTGACGAAGTTATTAGTTCCGTTATCGTTTTTAGCATTAGGATCAGTGGAAACAAATTCGTATGTTTCGACAACTTCACCTAATTCTTCAGGTGATACATATCCTAGAGTTACGATGACATGAAGTTCGTCACCTTGTGGAGCTGTTGTGAAGTAGCCTTCGAAGTCCCAACCAGTAAATGTCGATGAATCAGCTACGGATACTGTAATTGTGTTACCGAGAGAACCGAAGTACTTTGCTTCGAAAATACCTGCTGCAGCTTTTCTGTAGCCAGGGTATGCCGGAGTTACTTGAGTTCCATCAGAGTCTAGAACTTCGTCTATGTCTGGTCGATCTGCGCGAATTATAAATGCGCTTGAAGAGTATTTTAGGAAGTACGAGGCAGAAAGAAAATCTCCTGCATATGCATCTCCTGCTAGCGGGGATCCAAAAGTAGACGCCAATTCGGTTTCGTTACCGATTAAGATTGGTGTGTTTATTGGGCCCCAATTAAATTCGCCTACAATAGCACCAGTAGTAGAAGTGACCGCAGGCACAATGCCCGTTAGGTCAATCTCTTTTACTGTTACTGCTGGAGACTCTGAAGATAATAGAGTCATGATAGTGTCCTTTTTTAGTTAAGGTATAATAAGTTAAACATAATACGGAGAATTCTTTCAATGTATCTATTTATACTTTTGTGAAAGTTTACCAATTGTCGGGTTCATAGTTGGCCCAAGCCATGCTATATGGGTCGCTTAGGTCTGATTGTGGGACGTAGTCTGTCCCATCATCAATTATACCGAATGGTGGTAAGTCATCTTCAATTTCTTTCATTCTCTGGTCGAATAGCACTTGCTTGATATCTACATCAGTCATGTCCCCGAAGGACTGTGTACCAACAAAGTATCCAAACATGACCAAGTTCATCATCAAGTCATCGTGATTTCCGTCAGATGCTTCATAAGAAACCCCCTTGGACACAAACGTCGAGATTTCCATAATGGTATTCTCGTCCACAATATCAATCTTGTGATTTTCGATGATATCCTTGATAGAAGAGCATCCCATGCGTTTGACCTTTCGATCCATACGAATCCCGATTGCGTCTGCCTTAACCGCAGACTCTAGGTGAATGTTCTCATATTCTAAGTCTTGATATAACCCAACACATACAACCATACCTTGGTCGTTATTCTCAATAACAACATATGCTTCATTATACGCATTGGCGTACTTGTAGATGATGTTCGGGTAAAGTATTGGAGATATCTTGTTGTTGCGATATACACACACTTGTCTGAATGGTTGTACCGAAACATCAATAACATTAAATGTAGAATAATCTTGACCGCGCCCTTGACAAACATCTACGGTCATGATATACTGATGATCTTCAATAACATCTTCATAGACTAACAAATCTCCACCTTCTAGTCTACGTTTAGGTTCTCTGGCACGTAAGTCAAGAAGGACTTGACCTTCAATAAGAGTATTACCAGTACCAAAAAAAGTATTACCAAATTCTTGGTCAAACTGCAACTGAGACGTATTCGCTATAGTTTGTGCTTTCCACTTGTCATCACGCCCAGGCACGTCCCACCAGTCAACACGGAACGGCTTATATGCGTTTACACCCTGTACAGCACCTTCCCATATCTTCTGGAAAGTATTACCAATACCGTTTGCGGTACTTGTTATGATAACTTTCGTATCCTTACCGGACGAAATTACTGGATAGGTAGATGTGTAGAACTCGGCCGCATTCTCTACGAACGCGAACTCATCTAGGAATAGAAGGTTGACCGACATACCACGAATAGAGGAACCGGAGGTTGCTGCTGCGATGATACGCGAGTTATTAGAGAACTCTATTGACCCTTTGTTGAGTGCCTTACACCCAGGCTGTAGGAAGAACGGGAGGTTCTCCAACATGAGTGTAACACGAGATAACATCTCACGTGCCGTCGCACCTTTGTTGGCAAGAATGGCAATAGTTTTTTCTGGATGGAATGCAGCATACCATAAAATATACCCTACCGAACTAATTGATTTACCAGACTGGCGACAGGCGAGAACAACAGAAAATCTATTATCATTGAAGTGTTTAAACATTTCCTCTTGATAATCATACAACTTGAATGGTACCAACCCTTTATCTAGGTGCACGACCTTGACATACTTACGACAAAAGTATGCTGGGTCTTTCATACACTTGCCATATTCTCGCAGAGTTTTCTTGTCCCACTCTTCTGCGACACCATCTCTTTTAACTTGAGGGTTTCCTAGATATGAGTTCTTGGTGAATGATGTCACTTTATAAAGACCTGTATAGACTTTCGGAGAGGCGCATTATGTCTTGTTGAAGTAACAGCATGAAGTATCTCACCTTTTTGAAACACGGCCGTACCCAAGTCTGGACTAACACCAGTTTTCAATTTGTCACCATTCATTTTGAAAACAAAGTAACCACCATAATTATCGTTCCAGTCATCATTCAGGTAAATCGATGCAGATGCTGAATAGGCCTTATCGGTGTGCCAATTTAGTCCAGACTGACCATCCCCCTCATAATACATTACAAGGTAGTCCTCATAATTCTTACTACTACCGATAACAGACATGCATTTGTCAGCTAACAGATGAACGATATCAGGGTCAGATATTGAATATGTGTCACTATACGCACCTACACCATCCACTAATTCTTTAGGCCATGTGTCGTTTCTGAGAGGATTTAAAGAATTTTCGACCATTATCTTCATAGTCGAGAGTAATTTCTTATACTCTGGAACAGTGAAGGTGTCGTCTGTTATCTTTATTAATTGGGTTTTGTTTTTCTTACGTAATATCGTCTTCATCGTCGTCTTGGTCAATAGTTTTTTCATCGCCTAACAGCATACGCTGAAGGTCTGTAGTGGAACCAACGAATAGATTATTATTAGTAGTGGTAGGTTCGGCAGGTTTGTCTTCTTTGGTGAGTTCTTTCTGTTTCTTATTCAAGTCCATCAACTTGTCATTGACATCTGCAATACCTTTTATCATACCAGAGAGAACTTCGAAGGCACGTGGGTGTTCTGACTCACGTGCGACTTCTATCATGAGTTCTAGAGACTCACGACCTTTTTCAATTAGGTCATAATAAGTATCACGAGAGTACTCATAGTCCTGTTCGTGTACAAAGTTCTTCTTCTGCTCTTCATCAAAAAGAACAGGTGGTTTACTATTGTCTCTCATAACATATTACCAATCATTCAGGAAAGATTATTTCCGTATTAAAACCATAATCTCCGTCCGGACTCACGTCTATAGGGTCTGGAGTTGTATTAATAGTCTCTAGTAGAGTATCATCACCGTTATTTATAAGGTTAAGATTGGTGTTCACTTCACGAATAATTGGTGAAGTGAGTTCTGGGCCATAGAAGTTAACTTTCATGTCGAAGTTCAGAGTGTATATAATAGTACGTCTCTGTTCTACCGGGCCCTCGAAATCGTCTTGAAAGTCCAACCCAGTCAACACTATGGGAACATCTTCCTTGATATCCGGTTGGTCAGCAAAAGGTTTTACTGTCAACGTGTATTGGGGTGCAAAGTATGGAATAATTTGTTCCACAACCTGTAGAGCGTCGTCTTGTGACTTTGCATAGACTGATAGAGAGAAAGACACATTATAAGGAACGCCCACATACATCTTTCTTTGTGAACCATTGTCCGACGACACGATGCCGCCAAAACCATTTACTTTAGGTAACTGTCGTGTCGCGTCATATGTAATAGAAGTAATCTCGAAAGACATTCGTGGAAGCTTGATTGCGACTCTGCGTTCTGCTTCCTCTCCATTAGTCATCTCTTCTAGACGCTCAATGAACGACCTCTTTGGTGCGTATGATAGGGGGACTTTAACTTGAGATAGAACCTTTCCACCGGAATCTGTTCTCAAAACATGTAGGTCATTAAACATTGAACCGAATACGGCAACGCAAGTACGGACGCGTTTATGATAAAAGTGACTTCCCATCATTATGATATATCTCCAAATGGATTGGACTCAGAGAAGTCCACAAAATCATTAGCGAAATCATCAAACACTTTATTCTGTGAAAGTGGTTGGATTTCATTTATACCATCATCTATAGCTGTAGGGGTAAGAGAAGCGTTATCTCCTATTATCGGACGGTCAGTCGTCCATAAACGGTACTCACCATCTGTTGAACCAGTGTGCGCAATCTTGAGAAGACGCGTTTCATGGTTCCAGTATGTTACCTCACCTTCAATCTGATAGTCGGTAAAGTCTTGGGATACATTTTCGCCTACCTGATAATATTCGGATTCCCCAGTACCATCCATAATAAGTTCGTACTGGAAGGCATGTTCTTCTTCTACTTGGTCGATAACATCAATACCAGTGTCAAAATCTTCATCAGAAAACTCGAACAATTCGCACTGCATACGGAACTGTGGTAGTTGCGATAATTGATAGAATGGTGATTCGGTCTCTACCTTCCTCACTTCGAACAGTGACTCTGACAGGGGAAGGTAAATCACATCACCTTCGCGTGGACGGAATTGATTGTCTGCAAGACGGTCACCAACAAGCTCACGCCATCTGCGACGAGCAATCACGAAGGTTGCTTGGTCTCGCAGTTCAATACCGAACTTAGTGAATAGGTCTCCTTCACCATCAAAGGCATCAGTGTTTTCAATATACACCTCAACTTTGTATGCGTCAGAGAATTGGGACTGGATGCTGTCTAGGAAAATTTCTTCTCTCTCGACAATCTCTCTAGGAAGATAATATACGTCCTGTCCGTAAAACTGGATGGCCTCAATCAGAATATCTTCGTAGAGATTCTGTTCAGGTCTGTGTTTTTGACTTATATATGGATTAGTTGCCATGGGTTACCCTACAAAAAAGATCGGGCCTTCGTCTTCCTCGTTACGGAATTTCTCCATGATTCGCTCAACATCAGCAAGTGCATCTTCATAGATGAGACGGGCATTAACAGTGACACCGCCAGGCAATGTCATACCGTCAAACTTAATTAAATTAGTTCCCCATTGACGTTTAATCAATGCAGTCGTATATTCTTTTAGGAACCGATGATTCCATAGTGAGTTATATTCGTTGACTGTTTCGTCTGGATTGCGAATACCATAGACCTCAAATATAACATAATCGTCTACTTTGAGGTTCGTTTTGGAAACGTGTAGATTAACACGGTTATATTGTCTATCGAATGTAATTTGTGGGTAACCACCCAGTTTCATATCCAGCAAGGATAATTGTTGTTGCATTTGTTCATAATGCGCAAGGTCACCTAATAAACCACCACCATTAGCAAAGTCGCTAATTGTATGTGACATAAACTGCCATGCGTCACTGAACCACCCAGAATGTGCATTGCTGAAACTCATAGGAATCATGCGAACTACCGCAGTGAGGTCTAAATCATCACCGAAGTCTACCTGTTGATTATCAATATCCGTTTGTGTCAGTTGATGCTTCAGATAGTATCGTTTGGAGCCATCCGGATGATTTTCACGAAACCACTGCAACGCCTCGTCGATACGGTCGTCTAGTTGTTCCTCGTCTATATTGACTTCAACTACCGGATGCCCCAAGGCACGTAGGCAGTAATCTATCAATTCTTCTCTACTTGTTGAATACATGACTATAGTCCAATATTGGTTACGTACTATTTATACGTTTATTTATATAAAAATTAAATATAAAAAAAGGGGGAACCGAAGTCCCCCCTTATATCTTGGTAAAAACCTAGATTAGTTAACGATAGTGCCGTTTACATCGTAGATGTCAATACGGTAGTGTGAACCACCTTGACCTTCTAGTTTAGTAGTATCATCCGACACAACAGCTTCAGCAACACGTAGTGATTGTTCTGCTTCCACTTCATCAACTGCAATCTCGCCAGTCGCTTGTAGTTTAGTATCATTGATACACAAACCACCAGTTAGTGCAGTTTTAACACGTTCTTCAGTCCAGTACTTATTGATGTCACCTTCTGGAATATTATCAGTAGTGCGACCTTCCAAATCTGTCAATCGAGTACCGTGACCACCAACTACACCTGTTAGAGTGCTGTCAGCATTCTGGAACTCAGTAACGATTTCTGCAAGAGAGTTTAGTGCAGCAGAGTCAGTGTTAGACAAGATGTTAGAAATCTGAGTCTGTAGACCAGACTCCGCAGATGTTGCACGAGTTTCTTCGGCAGCGATTGCACTTGTAACATCAGAACTAATACCAGTTAGACCAGAACCATCACCGATGAACGATGGTGCAGTAACAGGAGCACCAAATGACCAATCAGAATCTGAAGAGTAAGACAAAGTACCAGCTTCAGAGGTCTTGATTTCGATACCATTGTCACCAGTAGGAGTAGCACTAGTACCTAACGCAATTGACTTTGCGCCAGCAGCATTAGCAGCGTCACCGATTGCAATACCACCATCGGTATTTGCAACAGTGTTTCTACCAACTCTAAGTGACTTAGAACCTCGACCAATCTCCAAGTCTAATGGAGTTTGAACTTCCTGTTCGATAGCAGCATCAATTGCAGCACCAAGCTCGGACTTATCAGAATCAAGTCTCGCACCTAACGTACCAATTGCAGTATCGAGTTCAGACTTATCAGAATCAAGTCTTAGACCAAGTGCAGCATCACCAGCGCCACGTGCATTCTCTTCAGAGCTTAAGTCCGCTTCAAGTGCAGTGAGGTTGTTCTCAGCAGTAGTCAATCGACCTTCGTTACCAGCAACACCTGAATCAACATAGTCTTTAGTAGCGAATACTGAAGTGTCTACACTGTAATTGGTTGTCTCGTCTTCTGTCAAAGTGGATAATTTAGAAATCCTATTACCACCAAGAATGATGATG
>Ga0206131_10000755_pt1 | contig 43417 bp, 38 predicted proteins | sample Helgoland_Spring_FD_148636 | JGI IMG/M metagenome (GOLD analysis project Ga0206131, IMG submission 148636) | Pelagic subsurface seawater microbial communities from Kabeltonne, Helgoland, North Sea - Helgoland_Spring_Bloom_20160517_1 | ecosystem: Environmental > Aquatic > Marine > Epipelagic ... | reverse complement strand
TGGTATGCCTAGAATTGAGCCAATAGCAGAAAAATCTAATTCAACAAAATATTCTGCTGCTGCAATCCATAGTTTTACCTCATCTCTATTAGAGCCAGCCATAAAAGGAACATTTTTAATATATTTACTATCTTTTAATGCTTTTTCTAATCCAACTTTTGGGATTACAATTCCATCGTTGGTCAGCAAGGGAACTTCTAGGTTAGATTTATCAGAATAATCACTAAAAAATTCTTTTGCTGTAAGTGAATATAATTCTTTATTTAATTCTCTGGAAGAAATTTTTCCTGAATTTGGTATAAGTCTCTTTACAACTTCATTGCTAGTATGGTTGAAGGTTGGATTGTCGATATGATTTATATAAGCATGTTTTTTAGATACAGAGGTTGTATATCCGGATTGAGAAATAGCTTTATGGAAAAGTCCCTTAGCTTGAGGTGCAACTAATAGAGAAAGGACGTTATGACCTCCTGCAGATTCTCCAAAAATAGTAATATTATCGGGGTCGCCTCCAAAAAATTCTATATTATTCTTAACCCACTTAAGCGCTTCAATTATATCAAGTGTCGCAAAATTTGAGGTTTTATCGATACCTTCATGCTGATCTTGAATTGCTGGATGCGTAAACCAACCAAAGGCACCTAACCGATAGTTAATTGTAACAACAATAACATCATGTCTATTAACCATTTTTGAAAAATTATATATATCTTTAAGTCCTGACGTATTTCCTCCACCATGTATCCAAAACATTACTGGAAGTAATTGAGGTGAACTCTGTTTAGGCACTTTAATATCTAAATATAAACAATCTTCAGTTCCAGTTAAAATGTCTGAACCAGAGGCTCCTCCCATTGATGAGGGCTCTTGAACGCAGTGATTACCATTTTGTTTGTATATGATATTATTTTTTGCTATCAGCTCTCTTGGGGCCTTCCACCTTAGCATGCCTACTGGTGGAATTGCATACGGTATGTCATCAAAATTTACTACTTTATTTTTAGCATACCCTTGAATACTTCCTGAACTTGTCTGAATAAAATTTTTTTCTTTATCTGCATAACTACTTAAAGAAAATAGAGATAATAAAATTAAGATATAAAAATATTTATTTGGCATAATGTTAATTTTAAGTAAGTATAAATTATATATAACTTTTTATGAAGCTACACGGGATGTAGCGCAGCCTGGTAGCGCACTACACTGGGGGTGTAGTGGTCGTCGGTTCAAATCCGGCCATCCCGACCATTTATTAATTTAAAATAGATTTAACTTTATTTGAGGCTTTAAATGCAAGTTTTTTTGAAGCTAGAATTTTAAATTCTTCTTTTGTTTTTGGATTTCTGCCTATTCTAGCCGGACTTTTATGTAAATAATAAGTTCCGAATTTGGGTATCTTTATTTTCTTTCTTTTGTTTTCTTTGATTAATTCTAGGAATGCATTCAGGAATAAATTACTTGTTTTAGATGAAAAAAGGGCTTTGGAAGAGATATTTTTGAGAATATCTTTTTTTCCAAAGCCCATATATAAGAACAGTCTATCAGTCTATATTAGTTGCCTGAATCTACTGTTGTGTTTGTAGCAGTACCAGTTCCTGTACCTGTACCTGTACCTGTTCCTGTACCAGTTCCTGTATCATCATCAACACCGCCAACATCTCTTACCTGGACGGTGATGTCTTGTGTAGTAAAGATGTTTTCACCAAGAGAAGAGGTAGCTTTAACTGTAGCGGTAAAGTTCATCGTTGTACCAGTTGTATAGCCATCTAATGTTGGAATTCCAGTTTGTGTACACGTAAAGTTTGTTTGATCACTTTCACAATCTAAGGTTGAATCATTAGCAAACGCATTTCGACTTGATTGAATATCAATAGCATCAGGTATTTGTAGATCGTAATCAGGAGCCTTATCAAAGGATAATGCACCACCGGCTGTTACTTGAAGCTGCGGAGGTACGTACTGGCCTGTTCCTGAGAATCCGCCACTTGATGTCTCCCCAATAGTGTAAGTGATAGTTACAGAAGGAGGAGCATCAGCAATAACTGCTGTAATATTTCCAACTTCCGTTACATTTTCGTCAACTACAAATGTTGATGAGGATGTAAATACTGGGAAAGTGTTATCAGGAGTATCTAATGTAGTGGCTGTGCCTGTTCCTGTTCCTGTACCTGTACCTGTTCCTGTGCCTGTATCGTCATCAACACCGCCAACATCTCTTACCTGGACGGTGATGTCTTGTGTTGAATCGTTACCAGAAGCGTCGGTGGCTGTAACTGTTGCTGTGAAGTCCATCGTTGCACCAGTTGTATAGCCTGATAATGTCGCTGTTGTTTTTGTTACTGTACCGAAAGCATCAGGATCTGCATACAACTGAACATCAGGTATTTGTAGATCGTAATCAGGAGCCTTATCAAAGGATAATGCACCACCGGCTGTTACTTGAAGCTGCGGAGATACGTATTGGCCTGTTCCTGAGAATCCGCCACTTGATGTCTCCCCAATTGTATAGGTGACAGTATCTTTATCAGTTGCAGTAATATTTCCAACTACTGTTATATTTTCGTCAACTACAAATGTTGATGAGGATGTAAATACTGGAGCTACTGTATCAGTAACATTAACAGTTCTTGTTGCTGTTCCAGAATTTTCTGAAGCATCTGTAGCAGTGTACGTTAATGTATATTCGCCTACTGTATCTGTATCGACAGTTCCAGAAGTAACCACTTCAACTTCTCCAGATAAATCGGTTGCAGTTGCACCAGCATCAGTATAAGTAGCGCCTAATTCTGTAGTTGCAGGATTATCACCTGTTACAGTCACTTCCGGTTCAGTTGTATCAACAACATTAACAGTTCTTGTTGCTGTTCCAGCATTTCCTGAAGCATCTGTGGATGTGTATGTTAGTACGTATTCGCCTACTGTATCTGTATCGACAGTTCCAGAAGTAACCACTTCAACTGCTCCAGATAAATCGGTTGCAGTTGCACCAGCATCAGTATAAGTAGCGCCTAATTCTGTAGTTGCAGGATTATCACCTGTTACAGTCACTTCCGGCATAGTTGTATCAACAACATTAACGGTTCTTGAGGCTGTAGCAGTGTTACCATCTTTGTCAGTAGCTGTGTATGAAATTACGTATGATCCGACTACACCGGTATTAACTGAACCAGATGTGCTAACAGAAGTTGAACCATGAAAAGCATCTATTGCAATTGCTCCTTCGTCTGTATATGTTGAACCTAGTTCAACAGTTGCTGGATTGCTTCCATTAACAGTCATGACTGGCGGAACATTATCATTATAGCCATCATCAGTTAACGCATTTATCGCAGCCACACCAACCACAGCTAGTAGTGCTTTTTGAATAGAGCTTAATTCAGCTCTAACCTTAGCCAATCTACTACCTACACTTTTAATAGTTGAAGGGTTTTGAGTGCTTGATTGAGTTGCCATTAACGATCTTTCTTCTCTCACTAAAAAAGATCTTCTATCCTGAAGCTCACTTATACTCATGGAACCAACTCTTGAATCAATATTTGACATTTCAACGTCAGTTACATCAGATATAAGTCCTAAAGATAATAATGTTAAAGTAACTAAATAAAAATTTTTCATAGCTATATCCTCTATTAGTGCTATTTAATGAGTATATTACACAATTATGCGTGTTATACAACTCTGAAAACACATAATAACTCATTATTTAATAAAAGAGTATAAAATGTTATTAAGATTATATGATAACGTATTATTTTTAGAAAATACACATAAATATGTCCTAAAAATAGACATTGATATATTAGTTCAGTCTGTGTAACATTTTTATCAAAGATTTAGTTTATAGGCCTTAGCCTGACCAATAAACTATGTAAGGTATGCCTTCTATTAAGTTTTGCACCTGGATCCTTTGTCAAAGGTCTCCAAACATAATTAACTGCGTTTCCAAATATTGGTATATTAAAAAACACTCCTTTGTCAAAACTACCTTCACCGAATTGTTGAGTAGTTACATCAGTGAAAGTAGCAAAAACTCCAAACTGCACCCCATTATAAAAAGATCTGGAAAATTCAAGAGTGTATCCAACATCACCTGCAAGATATTCTCCTGCAGAAACCTTCATATCAAAGGGTATAGTTCCATAATTTCTATAATAAAAATTTGCTGTAGCAAGCGTGTTTTCATAATCTAAGTGGCCAAATCTCCAAGAATAATCTCTTTTACGAACTTTAAAAATATCTATTCCAAAAGCATAATTATCATTTGGTTTGAAATATAAATATTCCATTCCTGCTCCAGAAAACATATCTTCAAAGATTCCAGCAGACATCATAATATGATGATTTTTAATAGGGGTTAAATGGTAATCTAGTTGGGCTCTTCCTATCAAAATACCTCCATCATTCATTTTATTTAAATACTCTTTAACATCGGATCTTACTTGAGCAGGGAAAGAATCTACTGGTGGTATATATAAAACTTCAAAATTATCCCATAGGCTATATTTTAAGTTGGTGTTAAAAAAAAGATTTTCTCTTATAACGAATTCGGTATCGTTCTCAACCAGCAAAGCACCTCTAAAAAATTCTTCCCTCGATGCAATAAATGGCCTAAATTGTAAACGAGTATTTGTATTAATCTTTCTTTCAGATCTTCGTTCATATATTGTTTGAGAATTTATTCTATAAGCATCATCAATCTCTGAAACAGCTAATAAATTTGCAATTTCAATGTCTTTTTTAATATCTTCAGTTATTCCAGCATCTCTTGCTGACTGCGCAATAATTTCTTCTACGACTTTTAAATTAGGATGAATAACTTGGCTAAGTTGAAGGCCTATTGAATTTGCGCTCTTAGTAAGTTTCTTTACACCAATACCATTCTCTTCAAGATTGTTAATTAACTGAGTGTACTTATTATCTCCTCTTCGAAGGTCCCCTCTTGCATATTCAGATGTTTGATATGTCTTAACAGGATTATTTTTGTATATAAATTTAAAAGAAGCATAATCTCCTCTTTCATAAGAGACGCCAACACTAAAGCTATCAGTAATCAAATAATCTACACCAAATGAAAAATCATTCTTAGGAATTCTAAAAGGAACTAAACCTGGCCTAACTGAGGAATCGTACTCTGCCCTAAGCAGCAACTTATTATTTAAGGCATGAGATACTCCAAAGAAAGGTGAGGCTTTCTCTCCAGAAAAATATCTTGACGGTTGAAAACTTCCTCCCAAGCCCTCTGTTTCTGTTGATCTGTCATTAAAATTATCAGATATATAGCTTAATGGATTCTTAAATCTTAGATCAGAACCGTTTAATAGACCAAAACCCAATCCAAAATGAAAATCAGTTTTATTTATTCCGTAACTACCAACTATATATTCTGAACTATAAATACCAGTACCTGCAAAGTCATTCAAACCAATTGCAATGGCAGGTAATTTACCCTGATCTTTCAGCTTTAATTTTACATTGAAACCTTTATCTTTAAAATCTTGTTGACAAACATCATCATAAAATTCATAACAGTATGGTCTGTCTTGAACATTAGTATAGAAAAAAGATGCCTCAAGCCAGTTAAATGGATTTGAAGAAAACGTTACAGTTTGATTCGGTTTGCCGCCGTAAACTGTTACCCCATAAACACCTTCATCGTATGTTCTTGCCGTTGGAGTATGTATTAACCCTACAATGCCATAATTATTGTATAGATTATACTCATAACTATCAGAATAAATTAAATTTATATAGATTAATGATACAAATACTAGAAGCTTGTTAATCAAATGCTTAGGGCTTTTTTTCATTCATCTTAACTCAACTAATCGTTTATAGCTGACAAAGATGCTAAAGCAATTCCTAAATTACCAAGAATAGAAACGTAAGCTTGTGCTGCCAATCGTCTAGGAGTTGATTCATCTAATGCTCTTGGAACAAAGATTATTGAACCTGGATAAATTTCAATATCTTTTTTAGGAGAGCGTTCAAAAATATTTCTTTTTGATCTATATAATTGTGATTCGCCATTGGGATGAAGTACGTATATAGATTCATTATCAGCAAAATTTTTATAGCCGCCTGATTTTTCAACAAAGTATTCTACATCTTTATTCTCAGAATACATTACGGCTCCTTCGGCAGATATCTCACCATAAACATAAACTACATTATTTTTTTCTGGAACAAACAGCTCGTCACTTTCTTTGATATTGTAAAGATCTATTGAGCTATCATTAAGTAGATCAATAACAACTCTTCCGTTAGCTTCAGTATTTTTTAACTCTTTAATTAGTCCAACAATTGGAGTCATGTCAAAGTTATCTCTAATGTTTTGTTCGCTGACTGCCAAGATATTATCTAAAAATTTTTGATATAAAATATCTTTTGATAACTCATTTACTTTTTTTGCATCTTCGTTTAAATAAATTGCACCAAACTGATATGCATTCTCTGTATACCCGCCTGCTCTTTGAATTAAATCATTTATAGTTTCACCTGCAGCCATAGTATATGATCCAGGTTTGAGAACAGCACCTGATATTTTAGCTTGCCTATAAGGATATTCTCTAATGTAAATTGAATCGCCATCTTGAACATTAATTGCTTCAAAGTAACTCTCATTTGGAACTGATATAGTTTTTAATGAACCATCGACCAGTCGTTCAAGAGAAATATTTTCAAAGTCAGCTTTACGGTTAATACCATTGGCATATTCAATAATACTCATGAGTTTTTGATTATCTAAAGCTTCATACTTTGCAGGTCTATTTATTGCACCTTCTATAGAAACAATATTTTTTCTTGCCTCAACAAAAATAACATCACCAGATCTAAGGCGTTTCTTTAAATTATATTGACCTTCAATTAATAAATCATAAACATCAAGGGACTCTATAATAATATTGTCTCTTAAAAGATTGACTTCTCTTAACGAACCAAACTCGCTTATACCTCCTGCAGCCGATATGGCATGTAAAATATTAGAGTTTCCCGTTAAAGTATATATACCTGGATTTTGAGCATTTCCAGTAACTAGAATATTTACATCTCTAATTTCAGATAAGCTTATAAATGCCTCAGTAGCAATAAATGCTGCATTTACTTTAGATTTGATTAGCTCAGATGTGTCATTCAGAGATAAACCAGCAACTATTATTTTTCCAATATCGGGTAAATTGATTGAGCCATCTGAGTTTATTAAAAAATCTTCAACATAGTCATTTTGTCCAACTAGTTGAATTTGTAATATATCTCCAACATCTAACATGTATCCAGAATCGGGGTTAGGTTCATTGATTGGCATAAATGATGTTTGGAATGTATTAAAAAAGTCAGCTCCGTAAAGTTTTAATTCCTCACTAATTGCTAAATTTTCTCCAGTATCAAGTCTCCTTTCGAGATCAAGTAAATCTTTTTCTAACCTATCTTTTAATGAGAGTATTTCTTCGGCTTGATTTAATTTTGATGAATACAAATAAGGCCTATATGTTTCATTGGCTCCTTGAGCTCGAGTTTCATTTCTGGTTTCTAAATCCTCTCTTACGTCATCAGGCAGACTATCCAAGAATTCATTATCAAGCTCTTGGGCATGCAATGACACAGAAATTAACATTAATATTGCTAGTTTTGCTGTCTTCATAATTTATAAATCCTTTTTTCAAGTAAACTAAAAATTTAATTTAAACCCGGTATGGTAACACCTTTAATTTTATCTGTGTTCTTAATTATATCATTCATTATATTATTAACCTGTGTTTCTGTAATTGTTGAATTTAGAGATTGGAAAATAAATCTAAAACCAATCTTTATTTCAGAACTATTTTCATTGTAGAAATAATCAAATATAAACTTTTCTTTTAAAAGCTCATTTTCATATCCTAAGATATATTTCTCTAAATTCTGCCTGCTTGAAAAATTCTTGATTGAAAATGATAAATCTCTTTGAGAATAAGGTAACTCAGATATAGGGCGGTATTGGATAAAACTATCAGGGGATTTTGATATTTCTTTGTAGTTTAGAACCTCAGTAGAGAAATTACTAATATCAACCTCACAACCAATAATTTCATTTTTTATCTTTGTTTTTGTAGAGTCTCTGTTAAGTATTTGAAAATCAAAATTTTCACTAGGAAGGCCTTCTTTAAATAATTTAGTTAGGTAGTTTATATTGATTTTTTTTGAGAAATCCTCGAAGTTATGACCTGCTCTACCGCTAGCAATAATAGAAAGTTTTCTTACCCTATCTATTCTATTATTCTTTGAAGTATAAACATCTGATATCTCAAATAACTTAATTGAGTCTTTTTGTCTTCTTTCATTGAAGATTAAGTTCTCTAACAAAGAGCTAATTATATTCGTTCTTAAATATTCTCTATTTGAGTCTAATGGATTGTCAACCTTTATTGAAACATTTGAGCTACTATTAACAAAAGGAGAATTAATAACCTCATAAAAGCCTTGATCTAATAAAAAATACCTTAATTTATTCTCAATATCATAGTTATTAGATATCTTGCCCTTTGGAATAGATAGTTCTTTTTTTAAAATATTATTATAGCCTATTGCTCTAGCTACCTCTTCTGCTAAATCATTTTGGGTTTCAATATCGCTTCTGTATGAGGGAACTGTAATTAACGCATTATCTATAGTGAATCCTAATTTCAATAGATAGCTCAAATATTCATCTTCAGTTATATTAATACCAATAATTTGGTTAATTTTATCTACTTTAACTGGAATTTTATGAGCTGTTATGTCAGCAAATTTATATGAAACAAATGACATTTTTTTAATATTTGAATATTCGCTAACAAGATTAATAAATCTTCTCATCACTAATTCGTGACATGCCGGGTCAACAGATCTTTCAAATTTATGAGATGCTTCTGATTGAATATCGTACTTAACGGATTTGCCTATAATTTTCTCAGGCTTGAAGAAAGCGCATTCAACTAAAACTGTCTTAGTTTCAGATGAACATGATGTTCTCTTCCCGCCAACCACTCCTGCAAGATTAATGATTTCATTATTTAAAAGGAAAACTGAATTTTTATCTGTAAGATTGATTTTTTTATCGAGCAATGTCTCAAATTCTTGATTGGTATTTAGTTCTTGAAAAATTAGCTTGCCATTAATTTTATTTGCATCATAACAATGAGTCGGTTGACCAGTTTCATATGATATGTAGTTAGAAATATCAGTAAAAAAGTTATTTTTATTTATATTTAAGTCTATAAAATAATCGTTTAAACACCCTTGATATGTATGCGGAATATTGTCAATTTCTAATTTTAGAAATGAGATCTGTGGACATATATCTTGAGATAAGTTTTCAAAATCAATTTGGAGATTATCTAATTTTTCGGTATAAACTTTTTGATCATGGTTAATCGTATAAAAAACTGATAAATCTCTAAGCAAACCATTAACTGAGAGACAATCACCTCTGTTAGGGGTAAACTCGATATTAAAAATATTGCCTTCAACTTCATGCTCATGTCCAAGTTGAAATAGACTATCAGATACCATCTCTAGAGTTGGGCTTTCTTGAATACGACTGACTAAATGACTATATGCTATTTTCATTTGAATTGGCTTAAAAAATCTAAATTAGACTTATAAAACTCTCTGATGTCTGTTATCTCATGTTTTAGCATTGCTATCCTTTCTATACCAAGGCCAAATGCCAACCCTGTGAACTTATTTGAATCTATATTGCAATTTTCTAAAACAATCGGATTCACCAAACCGCATCCAAGAATTTCCAGCCATTTGCCTTCTTTTGATAGAATATCGACTTCAGCTGAAGGCTCTGTAAACGGAAAGTATGAAGGCCTAAATCTTAACTCAACACTTTCACCAAATAATGAATATATTATTTTATAAATTAAATCTTTGAGTTGCGCAAAGCTAACATTTTCATCTACAAAAATACCTTCTACTTGATGAAACATAGGTAAATGAGTGGCATCATCATCTTTTCTATAAACCTTACCACCAGATATAAAGGCTAGCGGTGGTTTTTTTTCTAGCATTCCTCTGATTTGAACTGGTGAAGTATGAGTTCTTAAAAGGTTCAATTTTTTTTCAACGTAAAACGTATCATGCATCTGTCTTGCAGGATGTGTTTTTTTGATATTAAGCATATCAAAATTGAATTCTTCTGTTTCAATTTCAGGACCATCAACAACCTCAAAACCAAAGGAAATTAATAAACTCATGATTGAGTCTTTCATATGATTTATTGGATGAAGTGAGCCTTTATCCTTTATTAGTTCAGGAGGTAAAATGTCTTTATGAGATGACATTCAGAAAATGTTTTCTAGCTAGTAGCTGTCTTTACAATCTTCTCAAAAGTAGCGCTATCAGTAATAGCAATATCAGATAAAATCTTTCTATCTAAAGAAATATCTTTTTTAGACAATGAGTTGATAAGAACTGAATACGATACGCCAAGCTCTCTTGCTCCAGCATTAATTCTAGCTATCCATAAAGCTCTAAAAGCTCTTTTTTTATTTTTTCTATCTCTAAAGGCATACTGCAAAGATTTGATATTAGACTGTTTTGCAGTTCTAAATAACCTACTTCTAGCACCATAATGCCCTTTGGTAGCACTTAGTACTTTTTTATGTTTTGCTTTAGCTGTTACTGATTTGGTAGTTCTTGGCATGATTTATCTTCTTATTAATTTTGAAGCCATTTTAAGCACAACACCTGTTAGCTTATTAAGACCCCTATTATGTCTTTTTCTTTTTGTAGACTGTTTTGTAAGGATATGATTTCTATTGGCGCTTTTGCTCTTAACGGATGATCCTGTCTTTTTAAAACGCTTAGCAGCTCCAGAATGTGTTTTTAGTTTGTATCCCATATTAATATTCTTTTTAAAAGTTATTTGTTCTTTTTTAGAGGTGACAAAACCATCAATAATTGTCTACCTTCCAATGAAGGCTCTTGATCCACTTGAGCTATGCTTTCTAGCTCATCTCTTAATTTATTTAAAAGATTAAGACCCATATCACTATTAAGTATTTCTCTACCTCTAAATCGGACGCTTATTTTAGTCTTATCTCCTTCAAGAATAAAGCTTTTAATCTTTTTTAATTTAATATTATAGTCTCCTACATCGGTAGAAGGTCTAAATTTAATCTCTTTCGTTGTATTTCTTTTAGTTTTTACCTTGGAAGATGAGCTATTTTTTTTCTTATCAAAAAGATGTTTGCCATAATCTAAAAGTTTGCAGACAATAGGGTTTGAGTCTGATGGAGATACCTGGACTAAATCTAAGGATGCAACGCTTGCCTTTGCCAAGGCATCTTCTATTGAAACAATGCCTTGTTTTTCCCCAAGACTATCTATCAGCATTACCTCACTCGCCTTAATCTTTTTATTAATGGGTGTTGATTGTTTTTTTAAGCTAGCTATGAGAAATACCTTTTTAGAAGAATGTTAGTTGAAAGAACATTAATAAATTGTTTAAGAATAAGAAGGGTCTAGAAAAAGATTGTGTATCATGATTTAGTGAGAATTTTATACTAATTAATTAATTTCGCAAATATTTTATGGCTGTAAGAATCCATGAGCCCATTCATCATTTTTATACTCATAAGATTCTCTTTTATTAAGTCTTGATTCATGGCCTTCCCAAAATTCAAAATAAAAAGGTATGAATGAAAAACCTCCCCAATAATCTGGACATTTTGTTAAGTCATTATTTTCAAGAATCATTTCATAGTTATTTTTAAGAGATTCATAGGAGTGTATCGAGTTAGATTGTTTAGACATTATTGCTAAGGCATTTTTTTTCTTATCTCTATTAACAAAATAAGCCTGATTATATTCCTTAGAAGTCTTTTCAATATATGCTTTCATTCTTATTTGAGTATCCGTGCTACTCCAATAAAAGCAGGCTGAAATTTGATTACACATTTTAAAATCTTGAGACTTTGGTGATTCATAGTTTGAAAAAAATATGAATTTTCTTCCAGAAACAAATTTTAGATTTACATATCTAGCGTTTACTTCATTGTTTTTAGAAGAATATGATGAAATACAAATTGCTTCTATATTTTTTTGTTTAGCATTAAAAGAGTTTTCATATTTTTCTTTAAAAACTTGATACGGTAGTTCTTGACTTAGATTATCAAATTGAATCATTAAGTTATCTATTTCTAAGAAGTCGCAATAAGCCACCCACTCCATACTTCGGAGATGGATCAAAAAAATGGGCTAATAAAGTTAGTCGGTAACCTGAGCATCCTAGAGAAACTGGAAAATTCGTATGCAATGTTGTGTTACCCACAAAAAGTAATGGTTGATAATCTTTGAAGTTATCAATTCTTTTTTGATGGTTCAAGGAAAATTTTTCCATTCCTTCTTTGGAAGCAAATCTTTTATAGTAGGCTTTTCCTATAAAGTTAGAAATTTCATTAGTTGGAACTTTTCTGGCATATGGAAAATAAATAAGATCGCCTGCTGTTCCATCTTGTGCCGTTTCAGGGATCTTTATAGGCAGAACCATTGTAAATAGGTGTGAATCAAAGTGAGCTCGAAACATCTCTTTTGTATTCCCAGGTTCAACTTTTCTTGCAATATGATATTGATTAGATAAATCACCATTATAACTAAAAAAATCTTTAGCAATATTATGTAATTTTGGGGTTAAGTATTCATCAATAGATAAATCTCGCAAAAAATTTTTATGGCCGGGTCCTATCTCTTTAAATGTAAGCGATCCCATTTCATCAGAAATATCTGAGGCAATAAAATCAAGATCAAATTCTTTAAGAGATGGAAGTTTAACAAACCCATGTTCTAAAAGCTGTTCTAGTTGTGAGTCTATATCATGCCAATATTCTTGGATATTCATTTGTTATAGTTATTTTATATAGAGCATTTATGATAAACTGCAATCAAGCACTCATCAATAGTTAACAGATTTTTAAAAAATTCATGTAAATTTATTTGCGTAATTAGATTTAGTTGATTTCTAGTATTTTTAACATTTCCTGGTTAACTTTTCGCACATCAAATCTTTTTTCTACAATTTTTCTACTTTGTTCTCCCATGCTTTTTATTTCATCTCTATTCTTAACAAACCAAATCATTCTTTTTGCAAGCTCTTTTGATGATCCAATTGGTACCAAAAATCCATTTATATTCTCATCAACTGTTTCTTTGCATCCTGAGGCATTTGTTGTAAGAATAGGACGTCCCATTGACATTGCTTCAAGAGTACTTCGGGGTAATCCCTCATGATAAGATGGCAAAACATATACATGACATTTTTTAATATAAGGTCTTACATCTTTAGTTGGCCCCTCATAGTCAACGTATTCTGACCAGCTCTTCACTTCTTCAATTGAAATTGCATCCAGAGAATTATCTTGAGTACCAACAATTTTAAATTCAACTTCTGGAAATTTTCCTTTTACAATTTTTGCTGCTTCAGCATATTCTCTTAAACCTTTCTCACCAAGCAAACGAGAAACTAATAAAAAACTCAAGTTTGATTCTGACATTTGTGTGAAGTTATATTTATTAATATCTACACCGGAACCGTTAACAATATGTGTTTTTGAGGAGCTAACGATATTTTTATCAATAAAAATTTTTCTGTTATCTTCATTTTGAAAAATGACAGCTTTTGAATTTTTTAAAGCAATTCTATACAAAAAAGAAACCAATCTTGTTAGTAGTTTTCTTCTAAATGTTGTTCCTTGAAATGCAAAGCCAAGCCCTGTGATCAAAGCAAAAAAAGGTATTTTTCTTATCCTTGCCGAGATTCCTCCCCATATTACTAATTTTATGCCATGAGCTAAAACCAGATTAGGATTTAGCTTTTTAAATAATTTTAATAAATCAGCTAACGTTTTGATATCCCCTCTTAAACTTAAGCCATGTCTATTAAGACTTATTGATTCATAAGTTATGCCTAGCTCTTTCATATGGCTTGCTGAATCAGGATCTAATTTTGAAGATGAAGCAATAACTTCAGTACCTTTTTTTAGAATATCTTTAATAAGCTCAGATCTAAAATTTAATAAGTCATTAGGAACAGTGCCAAGAATTAATATTTTCATCTTTTAAAACTTAAAATATTTTTAATTAGCAACATTTGATAAACATAAAAATTATTTTAGGCACTAGAGTTTTTATTGCTCTTAAAACCCACAGCAACCCAAAATGGTTTTGAGTCTGAGAATCTAATGTTTTCAAGACCAGCATTATGCATCATTTGTTTTATTTCATTCCTTGTAAAACGCAGTTCCAGCCTTGTACCAAATCGATCTAGTGCATCTGTTCTCATAGTGTAAAAACTGAGATTTTTATATGAACTTAATGGGAAATTACTAATATTAATATTTAATTTTTCTAATAAAAATGCCATTCTGGCTAGAGGTAAATAAATAAAAAATGCAATGATTTGACTTGAGACGTATCTTAATCCATATGGCATTTTTGATATGCCTCTTCTCAATAAATCCGTTATATGCCAAATAAATCTGAACCATATTGGACGATTATCAAAACGATAATATAAGTAAAGCAAAAATGGAGCTCCATGTTTTAACTTATCAACACATTGTTTAATTCCGAGAGCTGTATCTGGGACATGATGAAGAACTCCCAGCGAATAACCAAAGTCCATACTATTATCTTCCATTGGAATTTCGTCTACTGTCGCGCTGTAAAATTCACAGTTGTCAAAACTTGATAAGTTTTTTTTCGAGATATCTAGAGCACTACTAGGATCAATACAAATAAGTTTCTTTACTTTTGGTGCAACTGATTTCGCCCATCTACCAGTACCACAACCTAAATCAAATCCTATAGATTCTTTAGAAATATCACTCCATGGAAACACAGAAAAATATTCTTCAAATAAGAGATGTTGTTCAGCATCAGGCAAATTAGATTGATCAAATCTTGACCATTCATCACCAAAACCATCAACAGTATTTTTATCTTGATTATTCATTTGAATTTTTTAAATGGAACATATCATAAGTAAATTTAATTTAAAAAGAACATTATAACTACTATTTTTATTTTAATGATTTTATATACCAACCTATTGCTTCATTAAGTCCTTCGGCAATTCTAAACTGCGGTTCGTACTCCAAAAGTTCTTTTGCCTTATCTATACTTGCTTGTGAATGTCTGACATCACCAGGTCTAAAATCTCCATAAATTGGTTCTTTCTTTTTCAATCCTTTCACGTTTTTGATTAAGCTCTCCTCAATCATTCTAAAAAGTTCATTAAGACTAGTTCTATCATTTAAGGCAACATTATAAACTTGATCTGTAGCTTCGCTATTTTCGGTCATAGCAGCCAATATATTAGCTTGGACTGCATTATCTACATAACAAAAATCTCTGCTTGTTTCTCCATCGCCATTTATATATACACTCTCTTTATTTAAAATAGATGCTACCCACTTGGGGATTACCGCTGCATAGGCTCCATTAGGATCTTGTCTTTTACCAAAGATATTAAAATATCTTAAACCAATAGCTTTGAAGTCATAATTTTTTGCAAAAACACTTGCATAATACTCATTCACAAGTTTCGTAACAGCATATGGACTTAAAGGATTACCAATCATATTCTCCACTTTTGGAAGATCAACATTGTCACCATATGAGGAGCTTGATGCTGCATATACAAATCTTTTAACTTTCGAATCTCTGCTTGCTACCAACATATTAATAAATCCATCAATATTTGCTTCATTGGTACTAATAGGGTCTTCAATTGATCTTGGTACAGAACCAAGTGCGGCCTGATGAAGAACATAATCAACACCATGACAAGCTTGTTTACAATCATCGAGCGACTTAATGTCACCTTTTATAAATTTAAAATTCTTGCTAACATCCTTGCCTACAATTTCATTAGCATCAAGAATTGCTTCATCAATATTTTTTTGATAGCCGGTATCAAAATTATCTAAACCTATAACCTTTTGATTTAAGACAAGTAATTTTTCAAGTAAATTTGATCCAATAAAACCACCAACACCACTAATTAACCATGTGGTTTGATTGTTTTTTAAATATTCTTGTAATTCCTCATATTTTGTCATTTAAAGTCTTCCATCAACATGATCAGCATTCAATAAATATTTAATATCATAAATTATATGATTATCTTTACCAAAGTCTTTTATTTCGTTTGGAGAATAATCTTTAAATTTATCATGAGCAACTGCTATAACTATTGCATCATATTTTCCTTTTGCTGGAGCATTAATGAGCTCAATATTGTACTCATGCATTGCCTCAAGTTTGTCAACCCAAGGATCATAAACATCTACGCTACAATTGAAGACATTTAATTCTTTAATTAAATCCGCTACTTTTGTATTTCTAATATCTGGACAATTTTCTTTGAAAGCTAGTCCCATCACCAATATGCTTGATCCATTCAGACTAATGTCTTTTTTAGTCATCAACTTTGTTACTTGATCTGCAATAGAAAAACTCATGCTATCGTTTATTTTTCTCCCAGCTAAGATTATCTCTGGATTGTAACCAACTTCTAATGCCTTATGAGTCAGGTAATATGGATCAACTCCAATGCAATGTCCTCCAACAAGACCAGGGCGAAATGGTAAGAAGTTCCACTTTGTACCAGCTGCCTCAAGCACTGATTCTGTGTCAATATCTAATTCATTAAAAATTAGAGACAATTCGTTAATTAGAGCTATGTTTACATCTCTTTGAGTGTTTTCAATTACTTTTGCTGCTTCAGCAACTTTTATACTATTTGCCATATAAGTTCCCTCAGTAATAATCTCTTGATAAAGCTTATCAATTTTTTTTGCAATTTCAGGAGTTGATCCTGAAGTAACTTTTCTAATAGTTGTTATTCGATGATCTTTGTCACCTGGGTTTATTCGTTCAGGAGAATATCCACAGAAAAAATCATTATTAAATAAGAGACCAGATTGTTCTTCTAGAATTGGAACACAAATCTCTTCTGTAGCACCAGGATATACAGTTGATTCGTAAATAACAATATCACCAGTTTTTAAAATTGATCCTATTGCCTTGCTTGCTTTTACTAAAGGAGAAAGATCAGGTTTTTTATCACGATCGATTGGTGTGGGCACGGTGATAATATAAATTTTACAATCTCTTAAATCTTCTAGATTATTTGTATAGCTTAAATATACGGCATCATTTAATTCTTTATCAGTTGTCTCAAGAGTTCTATCCAGACCTTCATTCAATTCTTTGATCCTCACATCATTTGTATCAAAACCAATAACCGTTCGTTTACGACCAAACTCAACTGCAAGGGGCAAGCCAACATATCCCAAGCCAACTACTCCTATTGGCATATCACTAAACTGCATAAGCTATCCTCATAAATTAGTTAATTCTTCTCAAACCAGGCTTGAAACATCAACACATTCCATAGTTGGTGGTGCCAATTTCTCTTACCACTTAAATGTTCTAACCATTTACTCCGAACGAATTCTACATTAAAAAAACCTTCTTGATGTAAACGTTTTTCATCTAACAAGGATTCAGCCCAATCTTTTAGTGGTCCTCGAAGCCATTCAGACAATGGAACGCCAAAACCCATTTTCGGCCTTTCGATTAAATCTTTAGGTACATGTTTATAAAGGACCTCTCGAAGTGCCCATTTAGTAACGCCATTTCGAATTTTAAATTCCATTGGCAATGATGCAGAAAATTCAATGACTTCTGGATCTAAAAATGGGACTCTAGTTTCTAGAGAAACTGACATAGCCGCTCTATCAACTTTGGTTAATATATCAGTTGGTAAATAAGTTATTAAATCATATGCCATCATCTGCTCAACAGGATTTAATTCTCCAAAACGTTCATTATCATCATTTAATAATGTTTTATGCTCTTTTGCATTTATGAGCCAATCTGATGGATTATGGATTTGAGAAACTAATTTAAAATGTAAATCACGTATTGATTTAGAAGAAAGAACATTCCCAACTTTGTGAAGTTTATGACCAATATTAGCAAAACGTTTGTCAACCAACCCTCCCAATATGCTGTCCCACTTTTCTTCTGTCATGCTAAAAATAGTTTGCGACATTAATTTCTTTATGAAAATAGGTGCTTTAACAACCTTATTAAACATTTTTCCCCCATAAACATAACGATTATATCCACCAAAGAGCTCATCACCTGCATCTCCTGAAAGTGCAACAGTAACTTTTTCTTTAGCAAACTTTGAAACCAAATATGTTGGTATTTGTGAAGAATCGGCAAAGGGCTCATCATAAATATAAGGGATATTGGGGATGACATCCAATGCATCGCCTTCTGTAACATATTTTTCAAAATGATTGGTTCCCAGGTGTTTGGCTACCATTCCAGCATGCTTAGCTTCATCGAACTCTTTTGCATTAAAGCCGATAGTGAATGTATTTACTTTGTTATTTGAAAAAGATTGCATTAAAGCAACCACTGTACTGGAATCTATTCCTCCTGATAAAAAAGCACCTAGAGGTACATCAGATTGCATTTGTGAAGAAACTGCATTTGATAAAACACTTTCAAGTTTATTTACAGCCTCTGATGATGAAAAAGAAAACTGATTCATATTCCCATCATCATAAACTTTTTCAATTGACCAAAAGATGTGCTTTTCAACTTTCTTTGAACCTGCTTCAAGTCGAATAATTTGTCCTGGCTCCACCTTATATATATCTTTATATATTGAATATGGTGCAGGTATAGAATTTAGTCTTAAAAATAAAGCAAGCGAACTTCGATCTATTGAATTTTTAAATTCAGGAAATTTTTTTATAGCCTTTAGCTCAGAAGCAAAGACAAATTGATTATTTACCCATCCATAATAAATTGGCTTCTCGCCAACTCGGTCACATGCTAAAGACAAACTTTTATTACTCTTATTCCATAAAGCAATTGCAAACATCCCTTTAGCCTTTTTTAATGTTCTATCTAAGCCCCATTCTTCAATAGCAACCAAAAGTGTTTCTGTGTCAGAGTGTCCATGCCAATTTCTTTGGTTAATTGAGTCTAATTCTGACCGAAGAGCCAAATGATTATATATTTCGCCGTTAAATATCATGACAAAATTCTGTGAAACTGAGTGCATAGGTTGATGACCTGCTGAACTTAAATCAAGAATAGATAGCCTAGCATGTGCAAAACCAATTCCATCACTTTCATCAACCCAGTTTCCAGAATTATCTGGTCCACGATGGTTGATTGCCTCTGCCATTTTATTTAAACAGACAATGGGATTTGAGGTTCTTCCTAGATAACCGGCTATTCCACACATTTATATTTTCCTTTTATAAATCAAATCAAGCTCTAGTTTTTACTTTCCTTGTTTAAAATTAATTTGCCATGTTTCAAATATAGTTCGTATGCCATTCCTATAATGACAATCAGAATAAACGGAAATTTATAACGAACAGCTGTTCCAAAGTTAAAAACAACTAAACCATAAATACTAAATGCTGCAATAAGATAAACTAGCCATTTTAAAGCAATTTTTTTGTCAATCGATGAAGCTTTTGAGAACATGAATGCTAAGACAGCAAATATAAAAATATTTTCTATACTTTGAATAAGTTGTAAAAAATTACTTGCCTCCCATGGAAATGGCTTCATTAGGAAATAAGGGGCTGATTGCAGAGCTATAACCATGAATTCTCTAAAAGAGTTTATTGGAACATATTCGCTAAGCAATCCTCCATCTTCATAAAATAATGCCCACCTGTAGAAATCCAATAACTTAATGATTTCCATTATAAAAGGAGTCAATCCGCCTATAACAACAATTAAAAACATATATCTATATCTGTAAAAAATCGAGCCTCTTGAAAAGTAGAGATGAATTACAAAAAAAATAAGTATTAAGAAAAAATTTTGGAACTTGATAAAAAATAAGGGCGAAGAAACAATTAATGCAAGCAGTCTGCGGTTTTCTAAGAAAAGAATTACTGGAACCAGCATAAATACTACAACTAATGTGTCTCTGAGAGCCAACGAGCTGTATAGAAGAAAACTTGGATAGAATAAAACAAATAAAAGAGGCCAGCCACGTAAATTTTTAGATGAATAAAGCCAAATTGTAAAGGCTGTGGCTATCAATCTATTAAAAAAACCTAAGCTTTTAATTGTTTCTACATAAGGCAGAGGAATAATAGCCAACATCCAGTTAGAGACTAACATTTTTGTATTGTTTGCAAATTCTATATTAAGCAATCCAGCAATGAGCCCTTGAGAACGAATACCTTGAACCCTATCAAAATAGGCAAATTGATCAGGCATATATGTTGCGGGAAAAAGCACATCATTAAGAAAAAAGGGGGTTAAAGCAAATACCCCTAAAAAAAATGATAGCCATAATGGTATTAAGCCCATTCTGAAAGATACAACTATTAAAATTAATATTAATAGTAGATTTGGAATGTCATAAAAAAACATCTATAGAATTTTGTTCACTTTGGATTAGCGAAGTATATCAAAAAAACATTAATGTTTTTTCTTTAAGTGACATTAATTGGAATTGAATTAAGCTTGGTGCTTCTTATGATTCACCCAAACCTCTTTGTATTTTTTTACCATTTTTTCAAGACTAAATTTTTGAACAATTCTTTGGCGACATGCAATGCCCCTTTGCAACCATAATCGATGATTTGATTCTTTTTCTTGAGCTGCTTTAATTACCGAGCTATATAATGATTCTGAGTCTTTAGTAGGCACAATCCATCCTGTATCACCTAAAATAAGTGATGCGTCCCCCACATCTGTTGATATACATGGAGTTCCGCATGCCATAGCTTCATTTAGAACATTTGGAAATGCCTCAGAAATCGATGAAAGTATAAATAAATCTATGCCATTCATAATTGAAGGAATATCGTTTCTGCTTCCTAATAAATGAACTCGCTTACTCAATCCTTTATTCCTTATTAAAGAAACTAAAATATTATTGTCGTTATCAAGATTGGTTCCAGCAAGCACTGCATAAAAGTTAAATCCTCTCTGGTCTAAAAGACTCAATGCTTCAATCAAATTAGCCTGATCTTTTAGAGGATGATAACTTCCAACATATCCAATGACAAAGCCTTCTGGATGAATATCCAATTCATTACGAAATTTTGAACCTAAAGAAGTATTTTGATTGAAACATTCAACATCATAACCGTTTTGCACAACCACACCTTTTGTTTTTTTAAAACCAAGTGATTCCTGAACTTCTCTAGATTTTTCAGCGCAATAAATAATTTTTTTTGGAATAAAATGTGATAAAAATGCATTAATTTTGGTTAGTAAAATTGTTGATCTTTTTGATTTACCTTTTACTAAATTAGTGTAGTGCACACTCCAGAAGATATTTTTCACTCCAGCCAATCTAGCTACAATACCTCCAATCGTGTCAGCATGAATCATCCACGTTTGCACCATATCTGGCTTTACTTGCCTGATATGTTTATAAAGTTTAAATAATTCAAATAGATTTACCTTTCTACCTGAGAAATTAAGTTTATGAACTGAAACATTTTCTTTATTATGCATCATTCCATCATCTTCGGTGTCGGTAAGAGAAATTATAACATGTCTGTATTCTTTATCGTTCTGGCACAAACTGTATAAAATATTCTCAGCACCTCCACTTCTTAATCCAGAAATAATATGTAAAATCTTAATAGATGATCCTTTATTCATTTGAAACCATTGATGATTTTAATTATTCTATTTAGTGTGTGTAATAAAAATTCTTTAATATTTTGTGGATATATTATATCGAATGCTTCATCTACATATGGGATAACTTCTTTAAATTTTTTTCCATGAATTAAAAGTTTTTTTATCAATGTGAGTCTGTTTTCTTTTCTACGCTTATTGATTTCAATGATAGCAAGCAATTCGTCCTCTAGGGCAATATCTAAAAAGCTTTCAACACCATTATATGAGATATAAGGATCTTTATTACTCCATGAATTATCTCGAATATGTCTAATGAAGCCTGGTCTATTAATACCGAAAAATCCCCATTTTTTTGAAATCCGAAGAATTAATTCAAAATCTTCATTAAACTTAAGAGATTCATTATATCCATTTGATTCCATTAAGACTTTCTTTCGAAAAAAATGGGAGGGAGAACCGCCAGGAACTCCTTTCTTTCTTCCAACAAAACAACCTTCTATTTCTCCATCAATCTCATTTACTTCATCTATAATTTTTTGTTTATTTTTGAAACAATTTATTGAACTGCAATAAACAGATGCATAGTCTTCACCAAGAGAATCTAATGTTTTTTGACGCCACTCCAAGGATTCACCTAATAATTCATCATCGGAATCTAAAAAAAGAATATACTCGCCTTTAGCTATTTTTATTCCTAAATTACGAGCACTTGATGGGCCTCCATTTTCTTTTTTTTCATAAATTATTGGAATATCAGAATTACTTACAAATGAATTAGCCAGTGCCTCAGCCAAATTATCATCAGAACCATCATCTACAACAATTATCTCTAGAGGTTTTTGGCTTTGATTAATAATTGACGGTAATGATCTCTTTAAGTACTCGCCATCATTATATGTAGTTACTATGACACTTGTTTTTCTATTTTTGATAAATTTAACTCCTAGCGTCCCTATTCTCTATGTTGACTTTTAGTAATAAGAAATCTTCGAATGCAACTGTGTCAAAATCACTATAAAGATCTGTAGACCATTCATATACACTTTTACAACAATCATCATAGACCGTATTATCATTTAGTTTAATTAAGATATTTTCTAAATCTTTGTAGGATTTTACAAAAAGATCTTTAAAAGGATATTTGTAGTCATTTAAAAAAACATCGTTTGAAAAAACCTTACTAGAATTTGTTTCTTTAGGAAATTCTTGATCATGCATATCAATAAAAATTGTTGGTAGTCCAATCATGGAAGCTTCAAAAACTGAAGTTGAGTTAAATGTGATATGCATACAAACATCACCAATCAGGTCTGACATAGGTGTAAAATCGTCATAACTTACAAAGTCATAATCTAAATTAACAGATGGGCAATGATCTGGGCTAAATCTAGGATGGTGTCTAAAGATCAATTTAAAATCATTTGTTTTTAAATAATCTGCATTCACAGATATTAGATTTTCTACAATCTTTATATAATTCTTATTAACTGCTTTTGTAATCGAATCGGGAGTTATTTGAAGGGTGAATAGTATTTTTTTATTTAAAGACGGTAATTCTTTAAGAGGACCACTAGTTTTATTGAAACCAACTTTTATGAGGTTGTCTTTATTATAGAAATTAGATTTATCATTGATCATTAATATGTTTTTAAAAGTATCCCCATAGACCATGGTATCAATTTTGTTAAGTGATTTTACTTTAGGCGGGCTGCCATCAAAGAGATAACCTTCATGACCATTAAATATTACTCCGTGTTGATAGTCGATTATGCTCGCATTATTATTAATGCTTCTCCATAAGGTAGCATTGTTCCATATAAGAGTAATATAAACTTTTGAATAAAATCTATTAAAAAATATTCTTCTTAAAATTTTTGAAATTTTCTTTTCTCTAGAATAAGTTTCATTAATTTCAGTTGGTTCTTTAAGGAAGAGATTAAAAAGTTTTCTTAAAACAATCTGAATTAACGATACAAAGTCAAAAGGAACTGCTTCTTTTGACCTGTTGAAATTACTATAAATACCTTTAAGGTCTGTATCTTCAAATATTATATATTTTAAGTTATTTTTTTTGCAGCAATCTATCATTGGTCTAAAAAGTATATTTTCACTCTCTGACCCTCTATTAAAAATTACAGAACTAACAAAGACTACATCATATTCTTTTCGAGAAAAAATAAGTTTTAAAAAATATTTCATGGAAATAAAAAAAATTTTCCAATCTTTTATAATCATTTCTTGCTTAATAATACTCAAAAAACATTTTTTAATATGAATTAAGTTTTTGAGTATTTTCTATATTTGTATTTGCTAATATATCTGCTACTACTTTGGCAGAATTCCCTGATCCATATAAATATTCAGATTTTAAATTGCCTTTATTTGAAACCTGTTGAATAATTGCCTGTTTAATAGATTCTTCAGAATAATCACAATCTATTAAATTTTTTCCTCTAAGTCGTGCATTTTGTCTACTACCAATATTTACAGCTTTTACTCCAATAAACTCACCTTCACGAACAGCACTGCTTGAGTTTCCAACAAGACATTTGCACAAATACAAAAGCTGAAGATAAACTTCAACCGGAAGATTCTTAAATAAGTAGAGCCAACTTGGTGAATGCTTTTCTCTAAATACTCTTATTTCTTTTGAAATAAAGTCATTGCCAGCGTCTGCATTTGGCCATAACATAATAACCTTTATTTTTAATGAACTTAATGCCTGCAATAAATTGCTTGTTAGTTCTCGCAAGTTTTTGTATTCAGTGGTTACAGGATGAAACGATACTAACAAAAAGTCTTCTTTTAGTAAGTCAAATTCATTACCAACACCCTGATATCTTTCAAAAATGGTTTCTGAAGATAGCATATTGCCTTTTTTAAATTCATTAATTGTTTCATTAATGTAGTCTATTCTTGGACAACCTACATTAAATATAGTTTTAGGTAATTCGCCCATTTTTATCAGCCTATCCATTGCATCTTGATTTGCAACAAAATGAAGGTTTGCCATCTTTGAGATAGCATGCCTAATTGACTCATCAACTGTTCCTGATCTTTCACCACCCATTGAATGAGCTAAAGGAATATTCATAAGCATTGCTGTTGATGCTATCGGGAGAACGTCAAACCTATCCCCTATAACGAAAATATAATCTGGATTATATTTTTCAATTATTGATGGAAAATTATTCATGGCAATTCCACACGACTGTGCCATATTTTCTAATTTTCCTCCCTCTACTAGAAAACTGATTTTATGGTCAATATTAAAGCCGTCAGATTTAATTAATTCTTCTAAATTACCATATTTATCTACTAATGCAGCTGCACCCAAAATAACTATTGGATCTAGCACTTCATGATTCTTAAAAGCCTTCAATAAAGATCTTGCGCTGCTGTAATTAGCTCTGCTGCCAATATAGAGCAATACTTTTTTATTCATACAATTTATCCCTTAATGTTTCAGCAACATGTTTAAAAACCAAACTGTGAGCATCTAATGTTGCTCCACCAACATGAGGAGTTATTAGAATCTTATCAGAATTGTCTTCTTTTAATGCATATTCAATTAAAGGATCATTAGGAAGTTTCCCTGAATGGAATTCATTTCTCAATACATCCAATGCAGCAAATCTGACTTTTCCTGACTTTAATGAATCCAATAAATCATTTGAATTAATTACATCACCACGTGAAGTATTAATAATAATAACTCCTTCTTTCATTTGTTTTAGGCTTTTAGAATTAATCATTTCATAAGATGTTTCGTTTAGCTTTGGATGAAGTGTGATAATGTCTGATTCTTTTAGAAGTTCATTAAAATCTTTTGCGTAATCTTCATATCCATTTGTAGATAATTTGTCTCTATCAAATATTAATATATTCATATCGAATGACTTTGCATAATTAAAAATCATCTTACCAAGCCTACCGAAACCAATGATACCAATTGTCTTATTTTTTAGTTGATTGCCTCTTAAGTCATTATTTTTCCAACTATTCTCAGTTAGAACTCTTTTATTAAGTTGAACAATTTTTCTATTTGCAGCCAAAATTAAAAGCCATGCAAGTTCAGCAGTGCTTGATATTTCTGAGATAAATTCAGCATTATCACTCAAACAATAAAGATTAATGTCATTATTATTTATAGCTTTAATATCTAAATGATTAGTGCCAGTTGATGGTGTAAATATATATTTTAGGTTAGATGCCTTATTTATAAGCTCATGTGTAAGTTTCAGATATAAATGTGGAACTAGGATGCTATATTTAGAAATATTCTTATTAAAATAATCCTCACTATATTCACAAAAATCGCATTCAAAGTATTTCTGAAATATCTCTATTTCTGGATACTCATTTTTGTCAAATCCTATAAGTGCTTTATGCATCATACTTAAATTTTAGTTTTTCAAAAACATCTAATTCTTTTTTATACTTATTTGAATTAATTAAGGCCTCGGCTTTAAAAAAATCAACCTCTTCATCAATATTAACAGAGTAAAATTCTGAAATTTCTAAGGGTTTTACATAGCTACCTCTTATTAATTTTTGTTTCATGATTAGTTCTGTCTTTGTTAAATAAATACTTCCACTTCTAATGAAGGCATCTGGAGTGAAGTCTTGTCGTCTCGATGGCTCTGGTTCTTTATATTCATTACAGAAATCATCCAGAAAACCATCTTTGTTTATTAGCTTAATCCTTCTTGGATGATGATCGCCTAACTTAAATACCGATGCTACACAAGTAGTCAAAGGATTAGACTCTAGGATTTGAATTGCTTTTTTTATGTCTTGAATACATCTAAAAGGTGAAGTTGGCTGAAGAATCATTACATTATCAAAAAAAATATTTTTTTTTGCGTAATCATTAATTGCATGAATTATTGCATCAATAGTTGGTGATTCGTCTTGAGCTATCTCTTTAGGACGAATATATTTGTTGGTATATCCGGTTTGTTTAATTTGTTCAAGATAGTGTATTGAGTCAGTTGAAACAAGTACATCAGAAAATATTTCTTGTTTCATACACATTTGAGCAATGTGAACTGAATAAGCAAGCAATGGAATTCCATTTAAATTACGTATATTCTTATCTTTCACTCCTTTAGAACCAGATCTTGCAGGTATGAAGGCTAATGTGTTCACTTAAAATGCTTCCAATCTAAAGGTTGGCCCTCTTTTAGTTTTTTATTAACTTTTTTATTGAGAATTTTTTTGTAATCAGAGGAATGAATCTTAGATAAAGGCTTGAGAAAAGATATGTTATCAAGAGTTATTTTTTCATTTAAATCGATATCTCTTTTTGCATAAATACTTTTTTCGAAAGTTTTTTTCATTACTTTAAATTTTTTTATATCCTTTTTCTTATCTTTAACTTTAATTGCAGACCATACATAATCTAAAGAATTACACATTTTTAAAAATTCATCAGGATTTAGAGAAAATGATGCATCTGGACCATATAAATCTTTAGAGAGTGTGAAATGCTTCTCAATTACACAGGCTCCCATAGCTGCAGCAGCTATTGATGTGGCATCTGAAATGGTATGATCACTTAAACCAATATTTACTTTAAATTTTTTCTTAAATATTTCAATAAAATTGAGGCCTGATTGCTCAGGTGGACATGGGTATATTGAACTGCATTGAAGTAAATAAAACTCTTTATGGTTCTTAAGTTTATTTAAAGACTTTGAAATTTCATCAATCGATGACATTCCACTTGACATTATTATTTTTAAATTCTTTTTTTTAGCCAGAAAATCGATTAATGGCATATTTGTAACCTCACCTGATGCTATCTTTATATAATCAAATCCTATGTCTATACACATTTCTGCTGCTTCTATACTGAAAGGTGAAATACATGAATATACTCCCAATTCATTGCATAAAACGTGTAATTTTTGAAATTGATCATAGGAAAACTTAGTTCTTTCAAAATACTCAAACCTATTTTCATCTTTAAAATAGTATGGAGATGGTGCATTTCTTGTCGTTTCAAATTCAGGAATGTGACACTGATATTTCACAACATTTGCTCCTGATTTCACAGCAGCCTTTGTTAATTGTTTTGCTAAACCAAAGCTTCCATCGTGGGTCATGCCAATTTCTGCAATTTTAAGAAATTTTTTATTCATATTGTTTATAAGCTAAGTTAAATATGAAACCCAAAATTTTTGATATATAAAACTTATCTGAGGCTCCTCTACCCTTCATAATTACCTTTATTTTTAGTAGCATTGTATATCAGTTTAAATTTGTTTTTAAATTTATTTTAAATGATTAAGTTGCATAGAAATCAATGATAATCCTTAGCTGGCTAGTAAACTTTTATAGGGAAAATATTTTAAATTATATGGTTACTCTTTATTAAGAGTTATGCATGCAATGACATATGTTTAAATTGTTCATTTTTTTCTATTAGTTCATCATATGTTCCTTGATCAACTACTTTTCCGTTATCGATAAAAAATAAATTGTCACATTTTTGAACAGTTTTAAGACGATGAGCAATTAGTATTATAGTTTTTTTACCACTAAACTGATGAATTGCTTCCATAATCATTTTTTCAGTAATGCCATCAAGAGAGCTAGTTGCCTCGTCAAACACAAGCACCTCTGCTTCATGATATAAAGCTCTAGCAATTCCAATACGTTGTCTTTGACCTCCAGATAGCTGTATACCTCTTTCTCCAACTTTAGTATGTATTCCTTGTTTTAAGTTATTTACAAAATCATTAAGATGAGCGAGTTTAAGTGCATATTCAACTTGTTTAAAGTCAATTTCATTATTTGGAATACCAAACGCAATATTTTCAGCAATAGATCCTTCGGATAAGAAAATGCTTTGTGCAACAAAACCAATAGTATTTTGCCAGGATCTACAGTTTTTACTATCGATTATTTTATTATCTATTTTTAATTTACCTTGATCTGGTTCAATCAATCCCAAAAGAATATCAATAAGTGTAGATTTTCCTGAACCAGAGGGTCCAACAATTCCAATCACGCTATTGATTGGTATTGAAATACTTAGTCCGTTCAGAGCTGGCTCCTGTTTATTTGGATAAGTAAAACTAACTTTCTCAAGAGATATATGCTTTTCAGGATGAAGATAACTTTCTTCAACTTCTATTGATATTTCTTCTGCTGACAATGAATCATATAAATCTTGTTGAATAGATTCAAAAGCTGGAATGTTAGCTTTAATTATTGCAATACTTGAATAAATTTGCTGAAAAGCAGGTAATAATTTTATGGTTCCAATAGCATAAACAGAAATTATAGGTAATATCATTCCTAAATTGCCATTATGACTAGTTATTAAATATAAAATTAATAATATCATTGAACCAAATGCAAGAAGCTCGACAAAATATCGTGGTGCTTGAGCAAGAGCTATATTTGTTCCTTGACTGTATGCAAGAGTTTTACCAGTTTTATTAAAACGATTTATAAAATCGGCGTCTCTTCCCATTAACAAAACATCCTTTATCCCACCAAATCCCTCATTCATTAAGCGAAAACGCTCCTCGTTAACTTCTGATATGGCATTACCATTTTTATTTAACCGATTTCTAACACCTTTAAAAAGAAAAAAGTATGAAATTGCAAAAATAGAAAGCCCAATTGTCGCAACTTTAGGATCATAAACAAATATACCTATACTCATGAATAATGACAGAATTACCTTTGAATTCAAATACATCAGAGGAACTAATATGCCACCTGTCACTCTCATAGTCTCGGTAGCAATTTTTTTTGTAAGCTGAGCGCTACTTCCAGATGCATGAAATAACCAATTTTGATTTAAATAATGTACATAAAGCCTATCAGCTATTTCAGTACCAATTTTATTTGCAAACATAGATAATCCCCAAACAGTAAATACTGAAATTATCATTGAGATAAAAAGCATAATTAATACACAAATACCAAGGATAAACACAAATTGTGATTCTGAATTAATGCCACTCATTTCGTAGAATTTTGCAAAAAATGTATCTTGTTGAAGTTGTGTCATATCTCCAACAAGAGCCATGAAAGGTATAATCGATGCAACTCCAATAATCTCTACAATAGTCATTAAAATAACTAATATTTGCAATATATAAAAACGCTTACGCTGATACGGGGAAAGCAAGTTAAAAAGGTTACTTGTTAATTTAAACATATTTTCTGAACTTTCTATGCAAATGTCATAAATTAGACCTTAACGCTCATTTAGCAAATCTTTTATAATTATAAATCTTTTTTGGTGATAAAAAATTCTCTTGAAATCACTAAAAGAATACTTAGCAATACGCCAAAAATCGCACCTAAAATAGATAGTGAGGCACGATTTGGTTCTATTTTTTCTTCCATCACCATTGGGGGATCAAGGTAAGAAAAAATATAAAAATCATTTGCTTCTATTAAAGTCAATTGCTGCATCCTATTTTTGAGTAATTGAGCAATAACAAGTTTTATTTCGTTAAAACTCGTTTGAGCCATCTGTGCATTAAGAAAATCCGTTGCAACTTGTGCCTCTCTTTTATCATTAATTCTAAAAAATTCGTTGATTTGATTTACAACAAGATTAGTCCATTGTTGAGATATATAGGGCGACTGATGTTTAATAGAAACAGTTACAAAGCCAGTATTATAATCTTGTGATAATTGAAAAATATCTTTAAATTCTTTGAAACTTTTTTGAACGCTAGGTTCGCTTATAAAGCTTTGTGACTCACTGTCAAATTTGTCAGAATCATATGATATTGTATTGGTCTCAGGGTCCCATGACTTAACTGCCATTAAGTCAGGAAGAAAAATATTAGGTAGAATATTATCTTTAAAAAAACTAATTGTTTGTGCTTTTGATATAGCTTTTAATGAATTGCTACTTGAAGCGCTTGATATATTTATGCCAGCTAAACTTGCTAAACCTGCAACATTGCCCGCAGATTGACTAGAACCAATATCCTCGTTAACTGGACTTAAGAGTGCCTTGGACTCATATATATTTGGTAAAGCTAGACTATAAATAACTGCTACTATTGAGAAAAAAGTTGTTGTTGCTACTATAATCCATTTGTTTTCCCATACATTTTTTAATAGGCCAATAAGATCGATTTCTTCTTTAGTGTTGCTTTTATCCATGACATTAGAATAATTATTATTTCTCATATTGAGGATTATACATTTTTTATATGCATACTGTTTTGCTGTATCTAAAAAACCCAAGTATTTAATTTTAAAGAGATGCTCAATATTTGATTTTTCAATAACGTATTTATGATCTATGAGTCATGAAAGTTTAATCATTATAATTTTTTTGAACTAATATTAAGTTAATCATGTATGCCTTACGCAATAATTTATTCATATTAGAGACTATAAAAAATAAAGGATTTGCTATAAACACTGGCAACCTAAAAAGTAGGTTAAAAAAAGAAGAGAACTTTGATTCTGAGTTTTCATTTTTATTTCTTGAATCTACACATGCCATCATAACTTCATTTTTTAAAACTGTGTCTTTTGGAAGAATAACAAGCTGGTTAGATCTTATGATGCTTCTATAAAAGAAATCAATGTAATTCAGTTTTCCTATGAAAAGGGAAAAAGGACTAATTTCAGACTTTAATTTATCAAGAAGATTTTCACGATAAAAAAATTGCCTAGCTCTTGCCTTAGGACCGTACACTGATGGGTTTAAATCCATATTGTTGTTTTTAATTGAATTATCAGAAAAATTTTTTGATTTGTGAGAATAACCATCACCTCCATATTTAATATCTGATCCCTTCTCAACAAATCTTTCATGGAAAAATCTTAGCTTTCCAATGCGTAGCATATGAAGCGTCATTTCGAGGTGAGTATATGCATTTCCCTCACTTATATTAGATAGTTTATTAATATCTATTGCTCCCAAAGAGTCGACACGATAAATTAAACCTGACATGTAAGTTGATAATGGACATAGTGCAACGTAGTTATGTATATTAAGTTCATTGATTCTCAAAGTAGGTTTCCAGTAATAATGATTTGTGGTTTGATCAAATATAGAACAAGCAATAACTTGAGTATTTATGTCAATATTCTCAAGCAAATTTAGTATATTTTCATAATTTTTATTATTGATGCGATCTTCGTCTGATAAGAGCATACAAAACTGTGCATTTGTTTCAGCAAAAAGCTTCATGCCATTGGCCAAAGGCCCTCTATTAGAGTTAAAACAGTCATAATTTACTCTAGGATGAAAGTTGCGGAATTTTTCTAAATTTGGTTCGTAACCATTTGAATTACATCTGACTGTCAATCTATGATCATTACAAGCTAGAACATTTTCAATTGCAGCCTCTGCACTTTCACACCTATTAAAGGTAGGTATTAGAATCTCTAAAAGCGGCTTCATTTTTTTATATTATGCAGATGAGTTAAGGCATTAAATAATGTCTATATTATATATGTTTTAGAAAAATTATATTTATACTAATTAAACAGTTAAAATAAATAATCACATTATAATAGAGTGTATATAGATTTAAGGAATTGAATTTCATTTTCTAAAATTCAATAAGTTATAGTTAAAAATTTTGCAAAACTTTTATAAAAATAAAAAAATTCTTATTACTGGATCATCTGGCTTCGTAGGCTCATGGCTTTCAATAGCACTTCACCAAATGGGTGCTTCTTTGTATGGTATCAGTCTAAAGCCTAATACTTCACCAAGCTTATTTAAGTTACTGAGTCTTGAAAGTAAGATAAATCAAAAATATATTGATATCCGTGAATTTAATAAATTAAATTCTGCTATAAAAGAAATTTCTCCAGATATCGTATTTCATTTAGCTGCACAACCATTAGTTAGAGAGAGTTATGAAAGGATCATCGAGACTTTCAATACAAATGTTATTGGTACTTTGAACGTCCTCGAGAGTTGTAGAAATTTAGGCACAAATGTGAATTTTGTTTGTATTACAACAGACAAATGTTATGAAAATAATGAATTTGGAGAAAGATTTATTGAATCAGATCCTATGGGAGGAAAAGATCCCTACAGTGCATCAAAGGCATGTACTGAAATTTTAACAAAATCACATGCTCTATCTTTTAATAGTCTTAAGCTGTGTACTGCCAGAGCTGGAAATATTATTGGTGGTGGTGATTGGGCAAAGGATAGAATTGTAACTGATATCGTTGAATCCATAGAAGAAAAAAGAGATGTACTTCTAAGAAGTCCAAATGCAATAAGACCATGGCAACACGTAATTGATGTTGTAAATGGCTATTTAAAATTAGCAATTTATAACGCAGATAAAAAAGATATATTTGATTCATTTAATTTTGGTCCCCAAGAAGAAAATGAAATTGATGTAGAAACACTAACAAGTAAATTTATATCAAATTGGAATTCTTGTGACTCAAATATCGTCATTGATAATAACGAAAATTTACCTGAATCAAAAATATTGAGATTAGATTCATCTAAAGCCAATCATATTTTAGATTGGAAACCTTTGATGGATATTGATACCGCTATTAAAGAAACTGCTGTTTGGTATGAAAATTTCCTTTTAAATAAAGACATTTATGAGTTTACAATCAAACAAATAAATAAGTATTTATAAAGTTACGATTTGTATTGTTCTATAAATAAATCAATACTTTGATATAGATGATTGATCATTTCATCATCAAGTCCATGATGACAAGCCAATAAAATTCCTTGTTTCATTACTCTATCAGCATTTACAAAATCATCAGCTTTGCCAACATATTTTACATTTTTCATCATTGGTTGGCGAAGAACATTCCCAGTGAAGACTACTCTGGTTTGAATGTTTCTTTTTTCAAGGAAAATCTGCATATCAGTTCTATTGAAAGGGGCTTCATTTTTCACAATCATAGGAAATGCAAGCCAACATGTATATGCTTTTGGATTTTGCTTAGGGAGTGAAAAATATTGAGAATATTTTGATAAAAACTTTAAATGTGAATCAAAATGTTTATTTCTTAATTCCATGTTTTTATCAAGCTTATCAAACTGAACCAATGCAAAAGCAGCACTTATCTCAGATGGCTCCAGCTGATACCCAAGTTCTTCAAAAACAAATTTTGCATCATACTGAATCCCCTCTAATTGAACATTAAATCTATTTTCAATAGCTTCACTTTCTACAAACAAAGATGAACTTCTTCCCCATGATCTTAGTAGACTACATTTATCTGCTATCGATTTATCTGAGGTAACTATCATTCCTCCATTTCCAGCTCCATTAATAATATGAGAACCATAAAAGCTTGTAATTGCAATATCAGCAAAACTCCCAGTAGAAACTCCATCATATGTCGCACCAATAGTATCTGCTGAATCCACAAGTATTTTTAAATTATATTTGTCAGCCATCTCTCTGATGATTGGCCATTCACAAATATTTCCCATCAAATCTGGCGCTACAATTGCTGAAGTATTTTCATTTATTTTTTCTTCAATTTTTGTCTCATCAATACAATAAGTATCTTCTTTAACATCAACAAATACTGGCACTAGTCCGCTATTAACAATGCAAGCAACAGTTGTTCCAAAAGTTAAAGCGGGTGTAATAACCTCAGACCCTTTAGGTAAATTAAGTGCCTCCATTGATAAATAAAGAGCCGAAGATCCTGAATTTACCATTATTCCATAATCATGTTCATACTTTTCAGCTACTTTCGCTTCAAATTCACGAACATTTTTAGACATTTGAGTGGTTGTCTTTAATACCTCAACAACAGCATTAATCTCTTCTTCCCCATGAACGGTTGAGCCATATGGCACTCTTATATAATCATCCATTTTTAATCCTTATAGTCTTGTGTATACGTTAATTATAAATCAAAAATTGTTATTAAATATGATACATTCGTAGTTAAATTACATATTTTTATTAATTACTTTAAAATATTAATTTTTTAACTTTATAAAAACTTATGAAAGCTGTAATTTTGGCTGGAGGATTAGGAACTAGATTATCTGAAGAAACCTATGATAAACCTAAGCCTATGGTAGAAATAGGTGGTAAGCCAATACTTTGGCATATCATGAAAATATATGCATCTCATGGCATCAAAGACTTTATTATCTGCTGTGGTTATAAGGGTTATTACATTAAAGAGTACTTTTATAACTATGCACTTCACAATTCAAATATTAAATTTAAGTTATCTGATAATGATTTTAAATTAACGAATAACAATGCAGAAAATTGGTCTGTTAATTGCATAGATACTGGACAGGAAACTCAAACAGGAGGAAGGCTAAAGAGAGTTAAAGATTATTTGACTCCTGGCGAGAGTTTTCTTTTTACATACGGGGATGGAGTTGGTGATATTGATATTAAGAAAGCTGTTGAAAGTCATAATTTATCACAAAAAATGGCTACCGTTACAGCCGTCAACCCTCCTGGAAGATTTGGTGCATTGAATATTAATGAAGATGGGAGTGTTAATAGTTTTGATGAGAAGCCTACTAATGGCAATACATGGATAAATGGAGGTTTTTTTGTATTAGAAACTGATGTTTTTGATTACATTGAGGGAGATCATATGCCATGGGAAGATGAGCCTCTCAAAAGAATTACGAATGAAAATCAATTAAATTCTTTTCAACATTATGGATTTTGGCAACCGATGGATACCATCAGAGAAAAATCATTACTTGAAGAAATGTATCAATCTGGAACTGCTCCATGGGTAACTTGGTAAAAAAAGAAAAAGAGATTGTTTTTTTACTAGATTTTGATGGGGTTCTTTTTGATACTTCATTAGAGGCTTACTATGTTATGAGCGAAACTCATGAAAAGGGAAGTTTAAATAAAAATACTATTATTGATAACAAAAAGTATTCAAAGTTTTTAGAGCTTAGACCGTTTGTAACGTCTGCTTGGCAATATTATTGGGTCAACGAGTACGTTCATGCAGCAAAAAACGAATCTAGTTACGAATATTTTTCTTCAGAAAAAATAATGGATCATAATTCTGATTCACAAGAATTTGAAGAAAAATTTCTTCTGAACAGAAAAAAACTTGCATGCTCTAATTATTTTAATAAGCCAGTTTCAGCACCTTATAAATTTTGGAACATGATTCAACCCTTGATAGAACTTCATCCTGAGAGGTTTATTATTCTCTCCACAAAAGATAAGGAATCGATACTTCATACTATAGGAATTTATAATCAAAGGTTTGAGTTTGATAATACTAGAATTTTTTGTAAATCTGATTTTAAAGAATGTGGCGAAAACAAGCATAATGTTTTTATAAAAAAAATTAAGAACAAATTCTCAAATAGATATGTTTACATCGAAGATTCACATATACACATAAAAGAATTCTATAATGAAGAGTCAGTTAAATGCATAAGAGCATTATGGGGATATGTCCCAAAAAATCTTAAGCAAAATAATTCACAAATGGATGCTTACAAAAAAATTATTAAGGAGTTCTAACATGAACAGGTCTCAACTAGTTGATTTATTAAAAAGCCTTAAGCTCAGAGGCCTTTCAAGTCTCAAAGCTGAGTATGAATCTGAGGGGTCAACTGATGAAGATATTTTTTTTCTAAAAGAAGTTTGTATTTTATCCGGTTTAGGTCTTCACGTTAAAATAGGCGGGGTTGAAGCTAGAAGAGATTTTAGGCGCTGTCTTATAATTGGTGTAGATGGAATCATAGCTCCAATGGTAGAAAATGCATTTTGTGGCTCTAAATTTATAGGTATGTATAAAAATGATGAGCAGTTTTATGGTACGGATATATGGGAAATACATAGAAGTATTAATATTGAAACAAGGTATGCTGTTTCTGAGATTGAAGATATTATTAATAAAATTGGTGATGATATTCAAAATATCACAATAGGTAGATCAGATTTATCTGGATCATATTTTGACGAAAATATAAAACAAGACTCAGATCAAATTAATAAAGATATTAAGACTGTAATTAAGTCAATAAAAGATTCAGGGAAAAATATTTCTTTAACTATTGGCGGCGGTGTAACTTCTAAGACAATAAGGCCAATACTTGAAGATGATTATCTTATTTCTAATATTAAAGCTATTGAAACTAGAAAATGTATGATAAATTCCAATAATGTATCTAATGATACAAGTATTATTGATGACGTGCTCGAATTTGAAATGGCATATTTAGATAATCGTGTTAACAGCAGACATACGCTGGATACTTATTCAGACAAAGCTAGACTTGAAGAACTAACAAAAAGATTAATAAATAAATGAAATACTCTGATTTTGTTGCCAAGCAATTGGTGGAGCTAGGTTATACACATTGCTTTTTTTTGGCTGGTGGTAATATTATGCATTTGTTGGAATCTTTTAGCAGATGTATGGAATGTATTCCTGTTGCACATGAGAATACTGGAATTATTGCTGCAGAATATTTAAATTCACTGCCTGGAGATACCAAAGCTATAGCCCTAGTAACAGCAGGACCAGGCATAACAAATTCTTTGACGGGAATTTCTGGAGCAAATCTTGAGTCAAGAGAACTCTTAGTAATAGGAGGTACAGTTAAAACCATTGATATATCCTCTGAAAAATTAAGACAAAGAGGTATTCAAGAAATCAATGGGCAAGATACTGTAAAGCCTTTAGCAAAATTCTCTGAAAGAATAATGGAAGTTAAAAACGGAGATTATTGGTCAAATATATCAAAAATAAGTTCATCAGATAGAAAAGGAGTGGCTTTCATTGAATTTCCAATAGATTTACAGTCAAAAGAGGTAGATTTTAAGATTGTAGAAAATAAAAATCTATATGAAAGTTCAATTAAAAATCCTGATAAAGAAATTGATCTAGCGGGTTTAGCTAATGAATTTAAGAAAGCATTTCGAGTATCTTTTTTGATTGGAGGTGGCTGTTCAAAAGAAATCTCGATAGAAATTATTGATTTTGCCAGAAAATGCAATATTCCAATTTTTACCACTTATAATGGAATGGATAGAATTGATTCCTCTCATCCAAACTATTTTGGTAGACCTAATACATGGGGTCAAAGATATTCAAATATTTTATTCCAACAAAGTGATTTAGTAATTGTCTTTGGGTCAAGACTTGGACTTCAACAAACAGGCTTTAATCATAAAGAATTTGTTCCTGTAGGAAAGGTATGTCAAATTGATATAGATGAGAATGAGTTGACTAAAGGTCATCCCGTTGTTGATTTTCCAATATGCTCTGATGTGGGGATGTTTTGTTATTCTTTCTTTAAGCTATTCAATAAAAATTCAAAAATAAAGATCAGTGAAGCTCATGAGGAATGGATGAATTTTTGCAAAATGGTTAAAGATGAACTTCCACTTAATGAAGAATCATCTCCAGAGAAAGGAAGAATAACTCCACATTTATTTTTTGAGAAAATATCTGAGGCCTCCTCTTCAAATGACATCATTATTCCTTGTTCTAGCGGGGGTGCTTTTACGTGTTTTTATCAAATGTTCAATCAAAAAAATGGTCAAGATATTAGATCAAATAAAAGTCTTGCATCAATGGGATACGGTACATCTGGAGCAATTGGTGCATCATTCTCTAATATAAATAGAAAAATAATTCATATTGAAGGTGATGGAGGGTTTATTCAAAATATATCTGCTCTTTCAACTATTTCTCACTATAACTTAAATATAAAAACTTTCATCATCAATGATGGAGGATATGCATCTATTAGAATGACTCAAAGCAACTATTTCAATGGGAACTATATTGGCTGTGATCCAGAAACTGGATTATTTTTTCCTGAATGGGAAATGCTTTTTAAATCATTTAATATTAAATATGATGAGCTCGTAACTGAAAATGATTTAAACAAAATTCCAAATTTAATTAATAATCAAGGACCTATGGTAATAGTTATCAACATTCATCCTTATCAAACCTATATGCCAAAAATCTCTAGCAGAATCACAGACACAGGAATGGAATCTAATCCTCTTCATCTCATGACACCTGATTTGGAAGAAAATATAAAACATAAGGTTTTAAAATATATTTCAGTCTAATTTTGATAAAAATTGAATGTTCTTAAAATAGACTCATCAATTGATATATTTTCTTTTAATCCAAGTGATTTGGCATAGCTTGTATTAGGTAAATAAAAGTTAGACTTTTCTGGATGTTCAACATCACTATTTCTTATAATTACTTTTTTATTTAAATTTGTGACATCAAGTATTTTTTCAGCTAAATTTTTTATTGATATTTGATGAGACGACCCTACATTAACTGTTATATTTGGCTTATTGATTGTAAATAATCTGAGTAAAAAATTTGATAGATCAACCGGATATAGATAACTTCTCACAGGCGAGCCATCACCATTAATAATAATGTCCTCATTCATGAGAGCATTTCTAATAAAGTTTCCAAATGCAAAATGTTTGTCAAGTGGAAGATGTGGTCCAGAAAAGGCAAAACATCTGGCGTTAGTAATGTTGATGTTGTTTTTATATCCGAAATTATTTAAAGTCGACTCAACTAGTACTTTTGCAAGGCCATACATTGAACCTACATCACTAATATCAAAATTAGCATTTGAACTTTCAGAAACACCGCTTTTGAGATTTGAAATATCACCATAAACTGCACCTGAACTCAGATGCAAAATCATTTTTGTTTTTTTAGATACAAATTTGTCAATTAATATATTAGTGCCATTAATTAACGTGTCTGTTAACAAAGATGTATTTAAAGTGAATTCGTAAGTCGCATCATTTGCCCCTAGCACTAAGTAGTCAAATTCATATTTTTCAGGTTTGATTTCATTTAAATAACGAATATCGGATTCTATGAAATTAATATTATTAATATTTTTGTCATTCTTAAAGTCATTTATAAAAAGATTTTTATTTCTAGTTAAAACTGTAATTGAAATTTTAAAATTATTTTTTTTTACTAGCTCATTTAAAGCACATATAAGCCATTTTCCAATAAACCCAGTGCCACCAGTTATGAGAAATGATTTATTATCGAAAGTATTTTTATGTAAAGAAAAATCTTTACTTAATTCATCTAAATCTTTATTAGATAAATTAAACATTTCTGTAAATAATTATGACACATAGCTTTATTGCAAAGATTCTATGAAACATTCAACCAAGGGAAAGTCTGTGCCAGGTTGTTCAACATTCTTAAAAGAATATCCATATTTTGATAAATCATTAAGACACTTTTTTTCTGTACTTGTACCATCCACATTATGACATTCAATTATTATTCGAGGTTTAAATTTGAAGAAAAAATTAGAATCTTCAAATATAACCTGTTCTGCGCCTTCGATATCACATTTTATAAAGTCCACTTTTTCTAGATTAAATATTTCGGCTAACTTGGATAACGTATATGATTTTGTGAGTGCATTGTCACCACGATGATCTCCAACAATATCAGAAGCTGAAGACCCCATGTTTCCTTCTGAAGAAAAACTTAATCCATCACAATGATTCCAAATGGCGCCTTCAACAATATCGATATTATTACCACTTATCTTACTGTAGAGATAAAAGTTTTTTTTAATAGATTCAAGATTGATTTTATCGGCATCTACTGCAATAACTTTGCCAGATTGACCTACTAATTCTTTAAATAGAATTGAGGTTAATCCAGAATAAGCTCCTAAATCTAAAACCACCGATCCAGAAGATAGATTAGCGAAATCGAGGTACTGATCATTAGTTGACATTGGTTCACAAAATGACGGAAAAAAAATAGGCATTAAATTAAATCCATTTACCTCATGAAATCTGGGTGTTGAAAAATCTACAAGCTTAAAGCCATTATTATTAATAGGTTTTACTGAATTAAAATAATAGTTAAAACCACGTAAAATATCATTTCCATAAAACCAATGTTTTTTACTCAAACGTACAATATTATTGTTGTCTCTTAAATCTATAAATTCTGAGTTATATGATAGTTTTATGTTCTGTTTTTTTGCTAAAAGACACAAGTTAAAGATACCTAATCTAATTACAATATTTTTTAATTTATTAGATTTAAATTTTGAGTTAACTAAAAGAAAGTAATTTTTTAAGGTTTGAATGAAGCTTTGCATTTTTTAAAAAAAGAATTAGGTTATTTTTACATTATAGACATATTTTTAATTATTTGAATCTATGCCAAGATAAAAAAATACTTTATTAAAAATATTGGTACCCGAGGCCGGACTTGAACCGGCACGATATTTCTATCGAGGGATTTTAAGTCCCTTGTGTCTACCAATTCCACCACTCGGGCAAGTTCATTGGTACCAATGTAATCGCTATTATACTTTTATATATATAAATGTCTTTTTTAATTTAATATGGAGGCTGAAGCCGGAATCGAACCGGCGTTAACGGCTTTGCAGGCCGCTGCATAACCACTCTGCCATCCAGCCAGATTAAACAATGTGTATTGTATACATCTATAAAGGAAAGTAAAAATATAAATTAAAATTCATCCAATCTCTCAATATCGCTCTCTATACAGTCTTCACCATACTGAATTTCAATAATATGTGTTTTAACGTTAGATGGGTTGCTTATTTGATGCCAATGTTTGATTGGAACATGATAATTGTCAAACTTATTTAGCTTAATCTGTTGTTTGTCTTGACTGATTTCTTTTGTTGAAAAGGTAACTACGCATGAGCCCTCACTAACAAGCCAAATCTCATTTCTTTTAAAGTGCCTTTGAAAGCTCATAGATTTACCAGGCTCCACTATCAACTCTTTAACCTTTATATTCTTTGTTTCAAATAAGTTAAAGAAAGACCCCCAATGCCTTTCTTCAAAATAATATTGCCACTTATTTAGTATCCAAGATGATGAATTTTTCTTGTCATCGCCGCCAACACCAAAAAGAAAATTGATACCTAAAACAGACATTTCAGGAATATTTTTTTTATCCCTATCTCCCCCATTAGCAAAATAAATTTCTTCATTAGGATAAGTTTTTTTTATAGCCTCAAGAGCATTAACACAAGAACCTTTTTCGTCATCTTCAAAACTTATAACCTCATCAACATACTTAATAGCCTCAACAATAGACTTTCTTTCATGCAAAGGCATAAAAAATTTACCCTTCTTTTTTTTTAGCCAGACATCGCTATTTAGAGCAACTATTAGCCTGTCTCCATGGCTCTTTGCAGATTTAAAATAAGCAATGTGACCTGAATGAATTGGGTCAAAACCTCCACTTACAACTATCAATTTCATTGGTTAAGAACCATTATTTTTAAAGGTATTTATTGTGTACAAGAAGCCTGTGTATAAGGTGATAAAAAGAGAGATGAAAAGAAAAATATCTGCGACAATAATTAGAAGCATATTATTTATAGTTAGAGCAATAAGGTAAATATTGATTGTCAAAAGTTGAATTGTTGTTTTAATTTTTGCTAAAAAAGTAACCTTGGTTGCATCGCTTTTGCTATTTCTAGCATTTAGATCTCTTAAAGCTCCAACCCAAATTTCTCTTGTAATTATTAATGCTGCAAAAAACCCAATCAAGTAACTTGAAAGATTGACTGCCAATCCAAAGAAAAGAAATACTACTAAAATTTTATCAGCTATTGGGTCGAGTATTTCTCCAAGCTGAGATACTGCATTATATTTTCTTGCTAAGTAACCATCCAACCAGTCTGTAAAACCAGCAATATTGAACAATATAAATGCCAGTAGATAGCCATCTGAAGACATCAATAAAAGAAAAACAATTGATGCTAATACGATTCTTGAAAATGTTAGTAGATTTATAAAAGTGGTCATCATTTAATATTTTTTTTTATTTGAAAAGCTATTTTGTCATTAATGCCTCTTACAGTCATCAAATCTTCTACATTTGCAGATTTTATATTTTTTAAACTTTTAAATTTTAAAAGAATCCTATTTTTTAATGCAGGTCCAATACCATGGATTAAGTCTAATTGTGATTTTTTTATAGAGCCCCTTTTCTTCTTTCTTTGAGCGGTTATTGCAAACCTATGTGACTCATCTCTCATCTCCTGAAGAACAAGATATGCTTTTGAGTATTTATCTAATTCTACAATTCCACTATCAGCTAATATGGTCTCTGTAGCCCTAACCCTGTTAGATCCTTTTACAATTGAAATAACCTCAATATCGTTATAAATAGAGTTATCAATTACTGATTTACTATATTTTAACTGAGTTCTGCCGCCATCTATTAAGATAATATCCGGCTTAATATTCGGATCACCATAATACTTTATTCTTCTTTCAAGGACATGTTCTAGGGAACCCACATCATTACCAGACAACTCTTTCGGAATATTAAAAGTTCTATATTCTTTTTTTTGGGGACCTTGATTGGAAAATACCACGCATGATGAAACGGCATGATCACCAGAAATATTACTAATATCGTATGCCTCAATTTTTTTAATGTTATCTTTTAAACTCATAGCATTTTTAAGCTCATTAAATGCAAAGGTATATTTATCCTCTTTACTAATATGATTTTGTATAACTTGTTTAGCATTTATTTTACAAAGATTAAAAATTGGTCTAATGGATTTATAAGGAGTATGGGTTAGATTTACTTTAACATTATATTTTTTTTGAATTACTTTGGATAAAAGGTCTTTCGATTTTAGTGCATCAGTAGACATAATTTTCTTTGGGATATCTGACTGATTATCATAAAAGTTAAATACTGCGCTTTGATAAACTTCCTCTAATGAATCATAGTG